>CXWL01002526.1_pt1 | contig 229244 bp, 173 predicted proteins | sample 590931 | NCBI WGS metagenome assembly CXWL01 (sample SAMEA3498368, study PRJEB10139) | groundwater metagenome | biome: water well; material: biofilm material | place: Germany | collected 2015-04-27
AGATCGACCTATCTGAAGGTTGGGAATCGGTACTAAACAGGAGCAAACGCGCGGAAAACTTTAAGAGACGTCTGAAAAAACTCGAAAGATCGAGTAATTTTCATTTTCGCACTCTAACTTCACCAGACGACGCCAGGGCCGCATTTGAAAGGTTTCTTCATCTGCATGAACAACGCTGGCAAAACGCCGGCGGTTCGGAGATGACCGGTCATCCCCGGCTTATCGCATTTCAACAACAAATCGTAAGGGAGATGTCTCTCACGGGTCTGATCCGCTTTGATGAACTTTGGATCGACGGTGAATGTCGAAGTTCGGTTTACGGACTCGATGACGGAATGACATTCTACTATTACAACTCAGGGTACGACTTTGAGTATTCACACCTTAGCGTCGGCCTGGTCTTGCTCGGACTTTCAGTAAAAGCAGCGGTCGAACGTGGCAATCTGCTTTATGATTTTCTACGCGGCGACGAGAATTACAAATTTGATTGGGCAAATCGGACCACACAGCAACTAACCGTTAGTTTGCACAACAATACTCTACCTGTGCTTGCACACTCATTTGTCGAGCAAGGGGTCGCTGGCATTCTAAACTTTTCGAAGTCAATACTGCCGGCGAGTGCGGCAGAGACGCTCGGAAGCTGGCGTCGAGCGGCTAAACGGAATTATCAGATGTCGACGAGATAGGGATGGATCATAAAGTCTCAATAATAATAGTCGGACGCAACGAAGAGCTTATCATCGGTAAGTGTATCGACGCGGCTATCAGTGCGGCGTGCCAGATCGAGGGCGCAGAGTTGATCTACGTGGATTCGCACTCGACGGACAAGACCGTTTCGATCGCGGAAAGTTATGGGTTCGCCGTCATACCGCTCAGCCCTGATCTGCGAATGTCACCCTCCGCAGGGCGTTATTGGGGTTCGCTTCATGCCAAGGGCGACCTTATTCTGTTTTTGGATGCCGACACGATAATTCATCCTGACTTTTTGCCAACAGCGGTTCAATTCTTCGAGAATGATCCAACCATCGCCGGGGTCAACGGCTTTATTGAAGACTTCACCGAAACTGGCGAGGAGGTTTTCGATATCGATCAACGATTTTCTAAGGTTACTGGTGTAAAGTGGCTGCGCGGGCCCGCCTGCCTATATCGCCGCTCGGCACTAGTTGCCGCGGGTTCATTCAATCCCGAACTTGCAACCGAAGAAGAAGCCGAGCTTGGCCTGCGCCTGATTCGTCGTGGCTGGGAACTCAAATTGATTCCAGAGATGATGGCCACCCATACTCGGTGCCATCATACACATACGCTTGCGAGCATGCTATCGACCTTTAGACGCGATATCCGCTCGCGAAGATTAGGTGAGATCACTCGGACCGTAGCCTATTCATTTCGGGCAGGTAACGGCTTCGCGTTTTGCTGGTTGCGTCTGAAAACGACAATCCTCTTTTTGGTCTGGCTTACTTTTATCGCAATTTTCCTGCTTTTATCTGATGCCTTTCCAACCCACATAATTGCTGCAATGATTTTCTCGCTTGGGGTGTTGATGATTCTTGCAAAGAAACGAAGCGTATCTCAGACCCTGCTATTTGTTCCAGCAAAGGTCCTATGTTTGATGGATCTCCTATTCGGAGTACCGGTGATAATAGCCGGCGGAGCTTTCGCGATTTTGGTCAAAGATCGCGAGATCAAACCAAGAACGCGTTTGAGCTTCTTGCGATTTAAGTAACCCCACCATTAGAGCCTATCGGCCCCGCGTTTCTATAATTCTATGACGCGTCAGATCAGTCTACGCCGAAAAGAATGTCCATTGTTAATTGGTCGAGTCTTTCGTACTTTAGCCCTTTTGACGAGAGTTGCTTTCGGTCAAAGCAGTCTGATAACAATGATGCCGAGCCTTCGTCTGAGTATGTGCCGACATTGTACTGATGATTCGTTTCCCCAATCTCGGTGAGTATTGACTGGATTTCAGCGTGGCTGTTCCAGCGTCGGGCTTTGTCCTTGAGGATAAGGTACGTCCGCATACACCCGCGGGCAAATTCCTTTACGCCGTCGTAATCCTCGGTTCGATAGGCGTGGGCGTCGAAGTGTCGCGAGCCGGAATAGCCGACGTCCTCAAGGAACTTAACTAGCCAGAACGCAGCCTTTGGTGCAACAGAGCCAAAACGCAGGTCCTGATCATAACGCCCAGGGACCTGATCGTTTAGATCGATGTGAAAGAGCTTTCCGGCTTCCCAGGCTTGAGCAACCGCATGTGTCATATTGAGGCCGGGCATGTGTTCGTGGGCGACCTCGGGATTTACGCCGACCATTTCTTTGTGTTTGAGCGTTTCGATAAAACCCAGATACGCTCCGGTCGTCGGTAGATAGATGTCGGCCCGGGGCTCGTTCGGCTTAGCCTCCATCGCGAATTTATAGCCGTAGCCCTGGGCGATGTTGTATTCGCAAAGGTAATTGAGCGCTTCGCGAAGGCGTTTGATGGCTTCGTCGGGGCGACGGCATGCGTCGGTTTCTGTTCCTTCTCGGCCGCCCCAAAGGACGAATATCTCGGCACCAAATTCCGCTCCGAGATCCATCGCACGCATCGTCTTTTGAATCGAATAGGCGCGAACCTTTGCGTCATTGGAGGTAAATGCGCCGTCGCGGAACACCGGATCGTAAAACAGATTGACCGTCGCCATCGGCACCTTAATATTGTGGTCGCCGCAAACGGTCTTGAATTCGCTGACGATCGCGGTCCTTTCAGCCGGGGTCACATCGATCGGAACGAGGTCGTTGTCGTGAAAGTTAACGCCGTAGGCTCCGACCTCGGAAAGCATTTTCACAGCATCAACCGGCGTCAATGTATCGCGCACGGCATCGCCAAAAGGATCGCGGCCACGATTTCCGACCGTCCACAGGCCAAATGTGAATTTGTGCTCCGGTTTCGGAGTGTATTTCCCATCACTCATAAAAATTCCCCTTACAACTTAACTTATTTATCGCATTGCGGTTTTCAGTGCCGGATACAATTGCTTATAAGCCGCATAGTTTTTGCTCATGATCTCTACAGATTTCAAGTCCGGCTCTATCGTTTCCGCAACACGAATTGCTTCGGCACAAGCATCATCAACGGAACTCCACGCACCAACACCAACGCCCGCGAGGATCGCCGCTCCAAACGCCGCGCCTTCGTCCACAGCGATTGTCTCGACCGCGTGGCCATAAACGTCAGCCTGTATCTGCCGCCAAAGTGCGGAGTGCGAACCTCCGCCACCAAGCCTGATCGTATCGATCGGTGCGCCAATACCGCGAAAGATCTCAAATGAATCTCGCAAACTAAAGGCGACGCCTTCCATCACAGCCCGAGTCAGATGCGCGGTCGTGTGGCTCGCGGTCAGCCCGAGAAAGGCTGCCCTCGCATTCGGATCGAGATGCGGCGTCCTTTCGCCCATCAAATACGGTAGCCAGATCGCTCCGTCAGAACCGGGCGGCACGTTTGCGGCATCCGCTCCAAGCTCCTCAAAACTCTTTCCACCGCCAAAATTATCGCGAAACCACTTAAGACTAAGCCCGGCACCAAGCGTAACGCCCGTCATATGCCAGCGTTTTGGAATTGCGTGGCAGAGCGTGTGTGTACGTCCCTTGAGATCGAGCGTCGGCCGTTCGGTAACGACAAAAACGACACCAGACGTTCCGATCGTCGCGCTGACAGTTCCGGGACTTACAATTCCCATCCCGATCGCCCCCGCAGCATTGTCACCCGCACCAGCGACTACCGGTGTTCCTTCGATCAATCCGGTTGCCGCCTCTCCCGCTTTTGATACTTTTCCGGTGAACTCCTGCGATTCGTAAACCTTTGGCAAAAGGGCATGGTCGATTTCCATGGCGTCAAGCATTTCTGCGGACCAGCGACGATTCTGCACGTCAAAGAGCAAAGTGCCAGACGAATCAGCAACGTCGCTTGCCTTATCGCCAGTCAGACAGAGCCTGACATAGTCTTTCGGTAGTAAAACACTTCGCACTCGCGACCAGATCTCGGGTTCGTTGTCACGAACCCAAAGGAGCTTTGGCAGAGTGAACCCTGTTATCGCGGGATTACAGACGAGTTCGATCAAACGCTCGGCGCCGATCTTTGCGGTTATCTCGTCGCATTGTTTCGCGGTTCGCTGATCGCACCATAGGAGAGCGGGGCGTAGAACTCCGTCAGACTCGTCAAGAAAGACCGAACCATGCATTTGCCCGGAGAATCCGACCGCAGCAATACGTGAAGGATCAAACGCACCGCTTTCAACGATTTTTCTGATCGCGCCTGAAGACGCCCGCCACCAATCTCTTGGGTCTTGCTCTGCCCAACCGATCTGCGGCGATGCAAACGCAGCGTGCTCAACGGTTGCCGAGGCGACGACCGCACCGTGCTCGTCGATCAATACGGCGCGCGAACCGCCTGTACCAATATCTATCCCCAGAAAATTCATCAACTTAGCGTCGCGAATCGCCGCCGTTTCGGGGCGGAGCCGTTGAACCGCGCTTTATGAGATAGGTTGGGATGCGGATCTCAGTTCCCTGCTGATGCGGCCTGTCCACGGTCAGCATCAGTGCCTCAACTGCTCTTGTGCCGAACTCAACGCGGGGCGAACACACCGTCGTCAACGCGGGTTCAGCAAGACTGGCAAACGAAATATCGTCGAACCCAACGATCGAAATATCTTCCGGCACGTGAAGACCAGCCGCCTTAAATGCCTGCATCGCTCCGAGAGCCATTAGATCATTTGCGACAACAACTGCGGTCGGCAAATCCACTTCAGCCAGCATCTGACTCGCTGCAAGACGTCCGCCCTCGAAACGAAAATCCCCTTCGTAGATCTTTAAGTCGGTCTCGGCTGGCAAATGTCGATTCATAGAATCTATGTATGCCTGTCGCCGCACCCCGGCCGAGTGGATCTCGTGCGACCCGGCAATGTGTGCGATCTTTGTATGTCCGAGCGATACTAAATGGCGAACGGCCTCGTCGATGCCGACCGCATAATCGAGAATGATATTACTTACTTTTTCACCAACAAATCCGAGGTCTTGAAACACGAAACTGGTCTTTTTCTTCTTTGCTTCATTGATCAACACCTCATCAAACTCAGCTACCATTAGGATGATTCCCGCGACTTTCATCTGGATCAGGCGTTGGACATATTCGAGCGTGCGGCTCACCTCATAATTCGTATTGAGCAGAAACAGATTGTAACCGGCACTGATGACCGCTGCCTCAATGCTCTTGATCACCTCCGGGAAAAAGGGGTTCGAGATGTCGGAGACAAGCAGCCCAATGATCTTGCTGCGCCCGAGAGCCAGCATCTGAGCGTGAGCGTTCGGGTGGTAGCCAAATTTTTTGATCGCCGCCTGTACTTTTTCGCGCGTTGGATCTGAGACGTGTTTCGTCTTGTTGATAACATGCGAAACCGTCGCCGTCGAAACCCCGGCTTCATGTGCGATGTCTTTAATTCGCATAGGTTACAAAAGTAGAGTAATTCGATCTAAAAATCAAAAAACGCCAGAAGTATCAAAAGTTGAACTTATCGATATTGTCCCTGTTAAAGACGAATGGCTTACCAAGCCGCACCTCGTCGCCTACAACCTCGATCTTTTTCAAACGGCCCGCCACAATGTTCTTGTCACCGGTCTTGAATGAGCCGTTGTTTAGAGCATTTGAGACAAATACGGTCAGATATCCGAGATCGCCCGTATTCCATAGCACAATGCTATCGACAATCCCGTCCTTGATGTATGGCTTGCACATATTCGGCAGCGAAAGGCCAGTCACTTTAACATCTTTTCGATTCGATTGTTTGACTGCCTCCGCGATGCCGGGAACGGCCGGAGCCGCGATACCCATGATCAACTTTACGTTAGGATAAACCTTGAGGACATTCTGGGCTTCCTGAAAGGCGCGGTCGCGGTCACCTTCGCTGGGCTTGATACCCACGAGCTTAATATCCGGATACTTCTCGGCGAGCCGTTGATTGATATATTTGATCCACTCGTTCTGATTGGCAGCGCTCAAGCTGGCCGTGATAATCGCGAATTCGCCATTGCCGCCCATTATCCTCGCCGCTTCATCCATCAGCGTTTCGCCGATGCCTTGCGGCGTTGCCTGGTTAATAAGGAAATCACGGGCGTCCTTTTCGGCGTCGGCATCCCACGTTACGACCTTGATTCCCTTTTCACGTGCCTTGCGGAGGACGGTCGAGATGCCTTCCTTGTTTTCGACGCTCACGGCGATCACGTCAACGCCGCTCGTGATCCAGGCCTCGACGACCTCGTTCTGTTTGGCGGGATCAAGGTCGGTCGGCCCATCCCATAGCAATTCGGCGCCAAGCTCTTCAGCGGCTTCCTCGGCTCCCTGTTTGCAGCTGATAAAGTACGGATCGCCCTTCGCTTTTGGCATCATCGCGATCACGCTTTTCTTGCCGGCCGGAGGTGTATTCGCGCTTTGATTCGACGCTGGTGCAGCCGATCTATCATCCCTGATCGAGCGAACGAGCAGCCAATTGCTACCAGCGACGATCAATGCAGCGGCCAGAATAACGCCGCTCAATGTCCCGATTTGCCAATTTTTCACTTCAAATTCCTCCTGAGAAATTACACGCGGTCGGGCGTCGTTTAACCTTGAAATGCGGTCGAGCAAGATCGTTCCGACCAGCAAAACGCCTGTGAGAATCCCCGCCAATTCGGTCGGCAGCCCACTCAATCTCAACCCGTTTTGCAAGATCACGATCGTAAACAAACCAAGTACCGTGCCTAGCACAGTCCCACGCCCACCGAAGATCGATGCACCGCCAAGCACAACAGCCGTGATCGCGATCAGCTCGTAGCCAGTACCAGCGTCAGATTTTGCCTGTCCAAGATGTGCTACATAGATTATCGCCGCCAGACTCGCCGTCAAACCCGATAGACAATAAACAAATTTCAGCCGCCGCCGCACCTTGATCCCAGCGTAACGGGAACCTTCGTGCGTAAATCCGATGGCAAAGAAACTGCGACCGAAAGCCGTCCGGTGCAGCCACCACCAGGCGGCCGCAACGAGCGGTACAAATATGAACAGCTGTGTCGGTATCACGCCGCCAACGTAGCCCTGTCCGAGAAAAAGATACGATGGCGAAAAGCCCGAGTAATTTTCGATGCCGCGGGTTAGGCCTTCGGCAATACCACGAAACAGCGAAAACGTGCCAAGTGTAACGATCAGCGGCGGTGCTTTTAGCTTCGTTATCATCGCGGCGTTTAACGCACCGCCAGAAACTCCGACAAGCAACGTGATCGCAATCGCGACCGGCATCGACACGCCGGCGTCTCGCCAGAGTGAACCCATCACGACCGCCGATAACCCCATCATCGATCCGACCGAAAGATCGATCCCGCCGGTGATGATTATCGGCGTCATTACGAGAGCTAAAAGACCGATCTCAACCGCCAAACGCGTTATCTCAAACGCATTGCCCGAGGTTATGAAATTATTGCCCGTCACGCTAAAGATCAGGCACTCGCCGATCAGAATTATCAGCAAGATCCATTCGTTATTTGGAAACAAACGCTCGCGTAGCGTTTGCTCCGTCTTAAGCTGCCGCTGCTCCGGCAATGTTAGATCTTCCATTTTTTTCGAGGCGCCCGAGCACGACGTCCGATATCAAGGCCGCCAAAATGATCGCCCCCTGAATAGCTTTTTCCCAGAACGGATTGATCCCTACAAATGTCAGGGCCGTCCCGATCGTTCCCAATAATGCTACGCCTGTAAAAGTACCGATCAGCGTTCCGCGTCCACCTGTAATTGCGACTCCGCCGACAACGACCGCTGCGATCGCTTTCAATTCCAATCCAACGCCCAAGTTACCCGGTATTTCGGAAAAACGGATCGCATTCAGCAGTGCCGCAATACCAGTCAAAGCTCCCATGACGGCGAAAACCCAGAAAACTACCGCCCGAGAGTTGATCCCGGCGAGTCTCGCCGCCTCGGAGTCGGAGCCCACGGCATAGATCGTTCGCCCGGCAACCATATTTCTTAAGGCCCATGCAAAGCCGACAAAGATCACAAGCGTGATCGCAACAATCAGCAATTCGCCCGAACGCTGTTCGAAACCGAACCACTGGAAATTCGCCGGCAGATTCTGCACCCAAGCTCCCTCGGTAAACCAACGAAGCGCGTCACGCCACAAAACTAGCAAGGCGAGCGTAACGATGATCGACGGCAGACGGAGCCAGCCGATCAGGACGCCGTTCAATGCGCCCATCGCCGCGCCGGTCAGCAAAACACAGACAAACAACAGTGGCAACGGTATTCCGGTCTTTGCCAAAAATCCTGCCGCAATACTGCAGACGGCGAACTGTGAGCCGACCGAAATATCGATCTCACCAACCAGAATGACCAATGTCATCCCGATCGCGATCATCAAGGTCGGGGCGTTATTGATTATCAGGTCACGAAGATTCCCGCCATTAAAAAATGCTGGGGTAATTATCCCAACGACCAATAACAGCATCACAAATGCGATGGTGGCGGAGAATTCTCGTTTGTAACGATTGAACTTCATTACCCTAAATGCCCCAATGCGACGGACAAGATCTTGTCCTGCGTCGCCTCTTCACGATCAAATGTCCTGACGATCGTGCCTCCGCTCATCACGGCAATGCGGTCGCTCATGCCAAGAACCTCAGCTAATTCCGATGAGATCATCAGGATCGCGACTCCTTGCTCGGCGATCTCCATCATCAGTTCGTGGATCTCAGCCTTTGAACCAACGTCGATCCCTTGTGTTGGTTCGTCGAGAATCAGAACTGACGGTTTTGTCATCAGCCAACGGCTTAATGCAACTTTTTGTTGATTGCCGCCCGAGAGTGTCGAAACAGCATTATGGATCGCGGGTGTTTTCACACGGAGCCGCCGCGTATAGTCGGCGGCGATCTCGTTTTCTTTAGCAAAATTCAATCCGCCGAAACCAGAGAGTTTCTTGAGCGAGGCGAGCGTAATATTCGCACTGATCGGAAAGTCGAGCACGACCCCGTGTTTGCGACGATCCTCGGGCAGATAGGCGATCCCCACCTCGATCGCTTCGGACGGATGGCCAAAGCTCATCGATCTTCCGCGAAGCAATATCTCACCGGCATCCGATTCGACTACGCCAAAGATAGCCTTTGCCAATTCCGTTCGCCCCGCCCCGATCAACCCTGCGACGCCAACGATCTCACCAGCACGCACCGAAAGATTCACGTTCCTTATCCCAACGGCACGAGAACCGAGGCCACGCAATTCGAAGATGACCTCGCCGATATCGACCTTTCTTTTCGGGAAAACGGCTGAGAGCTCCCGGCCGACCATCAATCGGATCAATTGCTCGCTCGTCACGTCAGCCATTTCACGAGTCTCGATGGTGCGTCCGTCCCGCAGAACGGTCACGCGATCGGCGATTGCGGTCAATTCTTCGAGCCGATGCGAGATGTATATCATGCCGACGCCTTGAGAACGAAGCTCGCGAATAACGCGAAAGAGATTCTGTGTATCTTCCTCCGACAGCGAGGCGGTCGGCTCATCAAAGATCAGAATTTTTGCGTTAACGCCAAGGGCACGAGCTATCTCAACCAACTGCTGCTGCGGCATCGAAAGTTCACCGGCCGTCGTCTTTGGGTCGATCTTTGCCCCGACCCGATCAAGTAGATCTTTCGCGATTCGCTTTCTTTCATCCCAATTCACGATCCCGAGGACACCCTGTCGCTCCTGGCCGATTGCAATATTCTCAGCGACGGTCAACTCAGGGAAAAGTGCAGGCTGCTGATAGATCGCGGCGATGCCGAGTGATTTGGAGATCGCCGGTGAGTTCTCTGCGAGTCTTTCGCCACCAAGAAGTATCTCGCCTTCATCATTCGCAACTGCACCGGTAATTATCTTGATCAACGTCGATTTCCCGGCACCATTTTCGCCAACAAGAGCATGCACCTCGCCGGAGCGCAGCTCAAACGACGCGTCCTTGAGCGCCTGAACACCCGCGTAGGCTTTGGAAATGTTTACCGCTTTAAGAAGCGCGGTCTCAGCCATATCTATTGGTCCGCGAGGACAATGACATACAATTCAGCCGGGCCATGCACACCGATAGTGAGCGTCAATTCGATATCTGAAGTCCTCGATGCCCCGGTAATGAACGTTACGGTTCGGCTCAATTCTTTGCCGATCAATTCGAAGATCTCACCGAGCGTTTGGCGTATATGGCTCGCCTTGACAATACAAAGATGCGCGGTCGGCACGAGAGATGTCAGACGATGGTTTTCTCTTTCCGATTCAAGTACGAGTGTTCCGGTCTCTGCGATCACCCATTGAGCTGATGTGATACCGAGATCGCAATCGAACAGGGTAGCGGCCGAGGCATTCTCAATAAAAGGTAAGGTCGTGATCTTTTCGACAACGCCGGCGACCACGTCCGAACCTGAGACCGCGATGCGTTTTGCACTGAGCCTGGCGATCACGTCTTCGACTTTCCTTGCTGCGTCTTTGTCGCTTTCGGCGAGTGTGAAATGAGCTCCAAGCAGGTCGAGGCTGGTCCTAAAATTCTCGACCAACGACGAATCTGAACTAGACGGTCGTCTAGAAACGTTCTCATGGTAGTGGCCGTGATGCTGGCGACGAACTGCATCAAATGGCCTGCTGACCGCGAGATTGCGACGGATCGACGCGAGTATCTCATCGCGTGCATCGCCGTTCTTTCTCGCCGATATTGAGCTAGTTTCCGCCATTCCCCTTTTTCTGCATTCGCCACTCGTCTCGAAACGACCTCGGAGCGATCGGCGGTGCGTCTCGCCAAGCGGTCCAAGCCCCGAGCGGTGGCAGCAGCCCTGCCATAAACTCGCTCACCTTCCCGATCTTGCCGTTACGCATGACCAGTTTCTGCATCAGCCGTGCGGCCCTTGTTCCGAGTGCATAGGGAAACTGTCCGGACCAAACGGTTCCGTAAACTCGGAAAAGGATACTCTCTGCAAACTTCCGCTTTCGCTCCGAATTTACCGCTGTTCCACCCGCGGTACCGTCCGTTATCTCAGCTCGAAGATGCAGTAGCAGCTCTGGAATGTCGATCTTCACCGGGCAAACTTCCTTACACGCTCCGCACAGGCTTGATGCATAGGGCAATTGTTTCGCCTTAGAGATACCGATCAATTGCGGCGTTATGACTGCACCAATTGGCCCCGGATAAACCGAACCGTACGCATGTCCGCCGACCTGCTGATAGACCGGGCACGCATTCAAACAGGCACCGCACCGAATACACGCGAGACTCTGACGCGTGACCGGATGCGACAACATTCGCGAACGCCCGTTATCCATGAGCACAATATGAACTTCTTCCGGGCCTTCGCTATCTACATTTTTTTTCACGCCGGTTATCAATGACTGGTATGCGGTCAAGCGTTGGCCAGTTCCCGAGCGCGGAAGCAGCTTTAGAAATACGTCAAGATCGGTAAATTTGGGCACGATCTTTTCGATGCCCATCACGGCAATGTGCGTTTTTGGCAAACTCGTCGTCAGGCGAATATTCCCTTCATTTTCAAGGATCACGATCGTGCCCGTTTCGGCAACGCCAAAATTTACACCACTGATGCCGACCTTGGCTTCGGCAAAACGCTTTCGCAGAATGCGGCGTGCGGTTTTGGTCAGGACATCGACATCATCCGTCTTCTCTATCCCGACTTTCTCCACAAATAGATCAGCGATCTGTACCTTGGTCTTATGTATCGCGGGGACGACTATATGCGACGGTGTCTCACCCGCAAGCTGAATGATCCATTCACCGAGATCGGTTTCGATCGGTTCGATCCCCGCGGCTTCGAGAGCGTCATTGAGGTGAATTTCCTCGGTCGCCATGCTCTTCGATTTGACGACCATCGTTGCATTTCGCTCTTTGACAAGGCCGAGCACGATCTGGCAGGCCTCTTTTCCGTCTCGAGCCCAGTGAAATTTCGCACCCGCATTCTCTGCATTTTCGACAAATCTCGAAAGATATTCATCGAGATGAAGCAACGTCTCTTCCTTTATCAAACGAGCCTTTTCACGCAAGCCTTCCCAATCGTCAACCGATGCTATTGCATTCCTACGGCGTTCTACGAAATTATCAGCGAGTTTCCGCAGAGCGCCATGGAGCACGGGGTCAAGCATTGCCTCACGAGCGTTTTGGTCAAATGTCTCCGAGGTTAAATGATGCATCGTTACTCTTGCGAAGCCAATACCTCAGCCAAATGCATCGTCTTCACTTCAGAACCCAGCCGCGACAGCCGTCCGCCGATCTGCATTAGGCAGCTGGCGTCACCCGAGACGACAGCGTCTACCTCGGCCTTGTCGATAGCTTCGATCTTATTGTCCAGAATGCCGGCCGAGATCTCCGGAAATTTGACGGAAAAAGTGCCGCCAAAACCGCAGCAAACGTCGGCATTCTGCATCTCAATAAACTCAACGCCTTTCACGTTCCTCAAGAGCCTTCGCGGCTCGTCACGAAGCCCGAGATCGCGTAAACCGTGACATGCATCATGCCAGGTGATCCGCCCCGACAGCGAAGCCCCGACATCCTCGACCTTGAGAACATTTACCAGAAAACCGCCGAGTTCGTGAGTCTTTTCAGCGACATTTTCTGCACGCTTGCGCCACGTCTCGTCGTCTGGAAACAGTTCGTGAAAATGCTTGACCATCGAGGTACATGAACCCGACGGGCTAACGATCGCTTCGGCCTTTGAATTCTCAAATATCTCAATAAATCGCTTGGCGAATCTCTGTGCCTCATTACGGTATCCGGTGTTGAATGCAGGCTGTCCACAGCACGTTTGGCGTTCGTCAAAAACGACCTCGCAACCCGCCCGTCGCAAAACCTCGACCGTTGCCATCCCAACGTTCGGGCAAAGCTGGTCGACGAGGCAGGTAATAAAAAGCGAAACTTTCACGATACTCAAACAAGATAACGGGCCTCAACTGCAAAATACCGGTTTGCCGCATCGCCAAGCTCCGGCAACAGCTGCGGCGAAAACTCACTTAGCTCAAAATTCTCGCGAACGTGCTCTCGAGCCTCCCGTATCGAAGCAAACCGTCCAGCCGTGACCGCCTGAACCAGGACATTTCCAACGACAGTTGCCTCGGTCAAACCAGCCTGCACTCTGAGCCCGCTCGCGTTCGCAGTCATCTGATTCAGATACTCGTTGTGCCCGCCTCCGCCGAGTATGTGGATACTGTCGAGCGTCCTGCCCGTCAGGGACTCGATCGAACGCAGGATCGAGGCGTATCGGAACGCGAGAGAATCAAAGATGATCTTAGAGATGGCCGCGGCCGTGTTTCCGCACTGCTGACCGGTCTCGCGAACCTGTTCAGCGATCGCATTGAGCATGCTCGACGGATTCAAAAACCTCGGGTCATCTGGAAAAATGAACGCCTCGAACTTTTTCGCGGCGACCACCTGATCCAGTATGGTGTCGTACTCGACATCGATCCCGGCCGCTTCCCATTCTCTGCGGCACGATTCAAATATCCACAAACCCATCACGTTTTTCAGGAATCTAAAGCTTCCAAAAACGCCACCTTCATTGGTGAAGTTCTCGCGTGCGCCCCTTGCACTTATGAGTGGCTCATAAAGTTCGACGCCGATAAGCGACCAGGTGCCCGACGAGATATAGGCCGAATTTGCATCAAGCGGCGCTCCCGCTACCGCGCTTCCGGTGTCATGGGTCGCGGGAGCGACAACGTTGACACCGTCTAAATTCAATTCAGCAGCGACCTCAAGCTTCAGCGGCCCGAGCGTCGTCCCCGCAGGAACTATCTTTTGCAAAACATCCGTTGGCAATGCTAGCCGGTCAAGCAGATCGTGATCCCAGTCGCCGGTCGCTGCGTTAAGCATCTGCGTTGTTGTCGCATTCGTATATTCAGCAAATTTTCTGCCCGTCAGAGAATAGTTGATCAGATCGGGAAGAAGCAACAAGCTTGTCGCCTTATGAATATTATTGTCTGAATAGATTTGATAAAGCGTGTTGAAATTCTGAAACTGTATGCCGGTTTTTTCAAAGATCTCTGCTCTCGGAATCTTGCCAAAAACAGATTCCATTGCGCCCTGTGTGCGATCATCGCGATAGCAGACCGGATCGGCCATGAGATCGTCGGCGGCGTCGAGCAAACCATGGTCGACTCCCCAGCCGTCGACGCCGATGCTGGTCACAGGACGGCAAAGTTCGCGGCGGGCTCGTACTCCCGCGTCTCGCAACCCACACTTTATCTCACGAAAGATCCTGGAAAAATCCCATCGCAGATGCCCATCCACTTCGGATGGCGGATACCGAAAGCGATGGATCTCTTCGAGAAAAAATTCGCCCGGATCGACGCCTGCAAGGAAGACTCTGCCGCTTCCGGCACCCAGATCAACCGCGATATAGAGTGGTCCCGCCATCGATCGTAAGGCTATAGATCTCGTGATTCGTCTTCTAAGACTTTAAACAATTCCCGCCGAAATGCCCTTTTGCGCAGGGCGTTCCCTGGCTTTTTCCGCACGGTAGCCGCTCGCACGGTAGACCGCGATCGGGTCGATAGCACCACCGTCACGCTCGCGAGCCGCAGCCAGAATCGGCGAGACGTCCGTCGTAAATGCTTCCTTCAAGGTTGCCAGGGCTGTAATCGCATCCCCAGCCATCTGTGCTTCTCTCAATTTTGTGCGGTCGACTATATGTGCCTGGACAAATGCCCGCGATATTTCCATCGAGCTCGTCACAAGTGACTCGATCGGATCGGTGACATTGTGCGACTGATCAAGCATGTACGACGGATCAAAGCCCTCAACTTTGCTCAATTCGGCATCGACAAGCTCATTAAAAATGAGGAATAGCTGAAACGGTTTTACCGAACCCGCGTCTAGATCGTCGTCACCGTATTTGCTGTCGTTAAAATGAAACCCGCCGAGTTTCTTAAACTGGATAAGCCGAGAAACGATCTGTTCGATATTCACATTTGGCGCGTGATGGCCGAGATCGACGAGACACAAGGCCTTGGAGCCCAGCTCTTTTGCGCAGATGTAGCTTGTTCCCCAGTCGTTGATGACTGACGCGTAGAAGGCCGGCTCGAAGAATTTGTGCTCTATATAAAGCTTCCAGTCACCCGGCACTGCAGCATAGATCTCACGCATCGAGTCGAGATAGCGTTCGAGCGCAAGGCGGAAATTCGACTGGCCGGCAAAATTGCTGCCGTCGCCAACCCATACCGTCAGAGCCTTTGAGCCTATCGTTTTGCCTATCTCGATGCAATCGATATTGTGCTCGATCGCCTGCTTGCGAGTCGCGACGTCTTCGTGAGAGAGGCTGCCGAATTTATAGGATCGCTCTTGCCCCGGCTGATCCTGGAACGTATTGGAATTAATCGCATCGAATTCCAATCCATACCGCCTGGCCGCTGCGACCAGGCTGCTCAGATCGTCCTCCTTGTCCCACGGAATGTGGAGCGAGACGGCCGATGTTGTTCGAACAAGTTGGTTGATCGTCGAGCAATCTTCGAGCTTCTCAAAGATGCCGCGAGGTTCGCCCGCACCGGGAAATCTCGCAAACCGAGTGCCGCCCGTGCCGACACCCCATGAGGGAACAGCAACCTTAAGCTTACGAGCCTTTTCGACAAGTGATTCAATATCGACATTTCCGCGCCGCAGTTTTCGCGAAAGATAGTCAAAATCTTGGGCGAGCCAGTCGCTTTTCGCCTTATTCTGTTCGGCGACATAATCCTGCTTGATCTCAAAAGTTGCCGGCATATCGGGTTCTCTGGAAAAAATTATCTCATAAATCCATCCTGCAGACCGCCATCGACCGGGATAATATGACCAGTCGTTTTTGCTAGGCGTTTCGAAAGTAGCAGGAATATCGCTTCGGCCTGATCAGCCGGTTCGATCGGCGTCTGCGTGAGCGAGCGCTTTGCGTAGAAATTGGACAATTTCTCGGTCAACTCGTTTGTATCTTCATTGTCTTCGAAAGGTATGCTGTACTTTGCCAAGCTTGCGATCACGCGGTCACGCGGGAACATCGTACTGCCTTTGACAACCGTTGCAGGAGCGACCGCATTGACACGAAGCATCGGGGAATATTCGATCGCTAGTTCACGAACTAAATGATTCGCAGCAGCTTTGCTGGTGTCGTAGGCGAGACTTCCTTTTTTAGCAACGACCGCATTCGCACTCGTCGTCAAGACAACGTTGCCCGTAAGACCCTGTTTTTTGAATACTTTATGAGCTTCGTCAGCGACGATGTAGGCTCCTTTGACGTTGATGCCAAAGGTGAGATCCCACATCTTGTCTTCGATGTAACCGGACTTGTCGGGTGGAACGAAAACGCCAGCCGTGACGATCACAGCATCGATGCCGCCATAAGCGAGCATCACCTGATCGAGCATTTTCGCGACCGATTCGCGGTCTGTCATATCGCAGCCGAGGCCGATCGCCACGCCGCAATTTGAAACCCCTGTGCCGGACACGCCGATCCCGGTTCCGTATTTCGCAATGATCTCGTCAGCCGTTTCCTGAGCCGAAGCCGCGTCCTTGTCGACGCAGACGACGTGTGCACCCTCTTTGACGATGCGGTGAGCGGTTTCTTTTCCAATGCCCGCACCGGCTCCGATGATGACGTGGATCTGGCGGTCAAGCTCTTTTTCGGGCGGCATGCGCTGTAGCTTTGCTTCCTCGAGCAGCCAGTATTCGATGTCGAACGCCTCCTGCTGATCCATCGCCTCGTATTCGTCCATGGCCTCAGCACCACGCATGACCTCGATCGCGCAATTGTAAAATTCGCCGGTCACCCGCGATTCGCTCTTGTTTTTGCCCCAAGCGATCATACCGAGCCCTGGAATCAGGCATACTGTCGGATTCGGGTCGCGCATCGCGGGCGAATCGGGGTGCTTGCAGCGTTCGTAGTATTCGGCGTAATCCGCACGATACTGAACAAGGCCTTCCGAGATAGCGGTTTTCAGCGACTCAATATCTCCTATTTCCGGATTCCAGTTGACGAACAACGGCTTGATCTTTGTCCTCAGGAAGTGGTCTGGACATGATGTTCCAAGTGCCGCGAGACGCGGGCCGTCAACGCTGTTTACGAACCGCAGCATCTTAGGATCGTCCTGCACCGTCCCGACAAAGCGACGATAAACCGAAACCTGTCCCCGAATGAACGGAATGATCTCGGTCTGCAATTTTTTACGGGTTTCGTCGTCGAGGGCCTTATATTTTGGACCACCAAACGTCAATTCGCCCTTGTCGCGTTTCTCAATGTAGTGTGCGGCCCGATCGATGATCTCGAGAGCGGTCTCGTAGCAGGTCTTGTCGTTGTTGTCCCACGACGACATTCCGTGATGGCCGAGCAAAATGCCCCGCGCCTTGGGATTGTCTTTGATCAATTGCTCGATCTTCAAACCAATATCAAAGCCCGGACGCTGCCAGGGAATATAGATCAGATCGTCGCCGTACACTTCCTTCGTAAGCCTTTCCTGATTAACACAAGCTGCGATCGCGATGACCGAATTCGGATGCAAGTGATCGACGTGTTTGAAAGGCACCAGTGTATGCAGCGGCGTATCGATCGAGCAAGCACGCGGGTTCAGGTTGAAAGTGCAGTGCGAATACATCGGGTACATGCTGTCCTCGATCGGTGTTTTGGGCCCGTTATTCGGGTCATTCTCGTAGATCGCCCGCATATCGCGAACCTTGTTCAAATAAAGCGAAGCAAATCCGTCGCGCTTTGCAGTACGAAGGTCGCCGCCCGAGCCTTTCAGCCATAGGACCTCGACTTCCTCGCCGGTTAGCGGATCGATTTCGGGAAGTTTTGAGGATGTATTGCCGCCACCGGTGTTGGTCAGGGTCAGGTCATCGCCGAGGCGGTTCGAACGGTAAACGAGACGATCCACGCCTTCGAGTTTGCCTACTTCATCTTCGTTCCAGAGGTACTTAACGTGTTTGTATTTCGATTCTTGTGTTGCTTGATTACTCATTATGAAAACAGGAAGTTCAGGTTTAAGCCGTCCAATACCATTGCCATCGATACGATTAGCAACCCCTTGGGGCACTCAATTTTCCAAACAGCTTTCTACAACAGAAAACCGCTTAACTATCGAGAAAATAGAAGAATACCAACTTTTCAAAAGTAAGGCAAATGAATGAGAAATTAAATGGTAATACCAATTAAGTCTGACCTCAAATGCTCGGGGAGATTCTACACAAACACCTCACAAACTCCGCCACCAATTTCGCATTCGTAAATATCCGGAGAGATTCCCGTCTCTCGAAGGTACTTCGCTGAAATATCCTCGACAAATTCCTGATGATCGCCTTGAGCCATTAAATTGATCGTGCATCCGCCAAAACCACCTCCGGTCATCCGAGAGCCAAGAACCTTGCCGCTCGAACGAGCTAACTTTACCATCAGATCGAGCTCGCCACAGCTAACCTCAAAATCGTCACGCAGGCTGTCGTGCGAGGCGTTCATCAGCTTCCCAAATGTCGCGAGATCGTTGTTTTTCAACGCGGCCACAGATTCCAGAACACGAGCATTTTCAGTAATGATGTGGCGGGCCCGTTTGCCCAGCATCTCAGGCATTGGCCCGTAGCGGCTCTCAAACTCACTCAAGGAAACGTCCCGCAAAGATCCGACGCCAAGGTAACTCGCCGCCGCTTCACATTCGGCTCGGCGTTTATTGTATTCGCCATCCGCAAGATCGTGTTTTGTTTTGGTGTTGCAGATCAGAAATTGTGCCGACGCTGTCGGGATCGCCTCCCACTCCAGCGAGCGGCAATCGAGAAAAAGGGCATGACCTGCCAGTCCAAAGACTGAAGCAAACTGATCCATGATCCCGCTGCGAACACCTGCGAATTCGTGCTCAGCCGTCTGGCCTATCCGGGCCAGTTGCATCCCATTGACCGCGTGCCCGGACAAAGTCGAAAGAGCAAACGCCGCCGATATCTCAAGCGCCGCGGACGAACTCAATCCCGCTCCGACCGGCACATCGCTAGCAATCAACAGATCAGCTCCCCGCAATGCATAGCCTTCGCGTTCCAAGGCCAACCCCACGCCTATTATATATTTCGCCCACGCCGGCCCCGACCCCTTCAGGGGCCGATCGAGGTCGAATTCCAAATCGCGGTCAAAGTTCAGCGACGCAACTCGGATATGACGGTCTTCACGAACCGACGCAGCCACGTATGTGGCAAAATCGAGTGCTGCCGGCAGGACGAAGCCATCGTTGTAATCGGTATGTTCACCAATAAGATTGATCCGTCCGGGTGCGCGAAATATACACGGCTCGGAGTCGTATTTATCAATAAATAAAGAGCTTAGTTCGCTGAGGTCTATCAAGATTCTATGTGTCGAGGTAATGTGTTTCGCCCAATTCTCGAATTCGCTTAGCCGCCAATTCCGGAGTAATGTCTCGCTGAGGACTGCCAAGAATTTCAAACCCGACCAGAAATTTTCTCACGGTCGCAGAACGCAACAGGGGCGGATAAAAATGAGCGTGAAAATGGACCGATCCGTGCTCGCCCCCGTCGGTCGGCTTCTGGTGAAAGCCCATCGAATAAGGAAACGGCGTTAGAAAAAGGTTATCGTATCGGGTCGTCACGCGTTTGAGAATCTCGGCAAACGCGGTTCGCTCTGCGTCGCCGAATTGCGCGATTGAACCGTGATGATTCTGGCCGAGGATAATCGTTTCAAAAGGGTAAACCGCCCAAAACGGAACGATTGCTGAGAAAAGCTCGTTCTCACATACGATCCGCTCGCCGCCAGCTTTTTCAATTTTCAGGTACTCACAAAGCAAACAAGTACCTTTGTCAGCAAAATGCTCGGCCTGCCGGTCGATCTCCTTTGCAGATTCATTCGGCACACTTTCGCTTGCCCATATTTGGCAATGCGGATGCGGGTTGCTGGCTCCCATCATCTCGCCGCGATTCTCGAAGATCTGTACGTGGTTGATGATCTCGTGGCTGCCAAGATTCAGATATTCGTCAGCCCAACGATCCACGACGCTGCGAATATCGACGATGTCCATCCGCGCGGTCGTCAGGCTGTGATTTGGTGAAAAACAAACCACCCGCGAAACACCGCGTTCGGACTCGGCAACGAGCAAGCCCTTTTCATTCGATCCACCGTCAGGAACATCCGGCATCAAAGCCGCAAAATCATTATCAAAAACAAAAATGCCCTCGTAAGCAGGATTGACTTTATCACCAGCACGCCGATTCCCCGGACAGAGATAGCATTCCGGATCGTATTCAGCTAACGTCTGGACATTTGGCGTCTCCGTCTGTCCCTGCCACGGCCGCTTTGTGCGGTGCGGAGAAACGATCACCCATTCGCCCGTGAGCGCATTCAACCGGCGATGTGAGTGTTCGTTTAGATCAAACATCTATCTTCGCCCCGCGGTCGGATCCGGCCAATTGTCCGTGCGAAACGGCGATGCCGGAAGACCGGAATCGTTGGTTAGATTTGGATTTTTCGGATTGCTGTTAAATGCATATCTTACAGCCAGCGGATTCGCGAGTCGCTCCGACGAAACCTCTATCTTATTCTTTTCAATGATCTTAGCCGCTGCCCATAACCATTTTCTGTCTGCTCCGGCGATCGCAAACTCTTCCAGTTTATCGCCTTTTTTGATCTTCAAACCGCTCCCGATATCGGCGAACGTCAGGATGATCTTGCCGCCTTTGATCTCCGTCTTTTTCAGAATTGGCGCGGTTGCGATCTTTCTGCCGTAGACGTCCTTTAGTGCCCATGCGAGCATTCGTTTCCCGACATCGACCTTGTTCTTTGGGTGAATATCGTTCGCCTCGCCGATATCGATGGTGACGATCAAGCCGGTGTTTGGTGTATTCATCGCCGTTCGGCGCTGAGCTTCACGGAGAAAGCTCCATGCCGATTCCTCGGGTTCAGGCTTGGCCGCGCGATAATTCGGAAGCTGTATTATCCCGAATGGAAGATAACCTTGTCCCCAACGTTCTCGCCACGCGCGGATCATCGTCGGAAGCAAGAGACCATATTGCTCTGCCCGGGCCTCATTCGATTCGCCCTGGTACCAGAACGCGCCTTTGATAGCGAACGGGATCAAGGGCTCGATCATTCCATCGTAAATTGACGAAGCGATACGGTAATCACGCAATGCATCCGGCACCCCCGGCGACGGTGACGGCCTCGCACCCGCGGCCCTCGCCTTGTCCTGATCCTCACGCCATTTCCTGATCGCCTCGGCGTAATCGACGCGGACCTTATCTCGCTCGGCCTCCCAGATCTTCGTGCGATCGACGGTCGGCTTTAGATCGGGCGAGGCGATCAAATAGGCTGTTGGAGTCCACGCCTCCGCTTGTGAGCCGCCGTACGACGAATTTAGAAGGCCGACGGGAACATTTAGTTCCTTTTGCAGATCGACGCCAAAATAGTAGCCTGCGGCAGAGAATTCTTTCACGGTTTCTGGTGTGCACGCGGCCCATTCGCCGAGCTTTCCAACCCTTCTTTTAAATGCAACCTCGCGGCTCGCATTGAATAAACGAATACTCGGATAATTCGCCGCCGTCTGTACGGCTTCGCCGTTCTCCGTTTCGCTTAGCCGCCGCTGCATATTCGATTGTCCCGAGACAAGCCAGACCTCGCCGACGAGGATGTCTTTCAGCTCGATCGTATTCTTGCCAGCGATCGTCATTGTCTGCGGTGTAAAGCTAGCCGTGAGTTTGGCGAGATCGACCCGCCATTTCCCGTCCGACCCAGCAACGACAGTTTTCTTATGTCTTGCAAAGACCACGGTTACGGCTTCTCCCACGTCGGCCGTACCCCAGATCGGAACTACCTGTTTTTGCTGAAGCACCATTGAACTGCCAATAACGTCAGGAAGACGAACGTCGGCAAACGTCGTGACGGTTCCGCAGATCAACAGGGTCAAGAAATAAGCATTTTTCATACAGTTGACAATTAGAACGAGGTTTTCAGCGAAATGACTTAGTATTTTCGCTTGATCCAATCCTCGGGTACCGGAATAATACAGATATTCATCGAGCGTCCGTCCGGTGAAAGCATCGCTGATTGGATCTGGATCTTTGTTCCGTCCGGACTCATTGTCGGGTGAGGATGATCCTGAGCGGTTGTTTTATGGCCGGCGGAAAGCAGGATCATTTCGCGGGTTCTGCGATCGATCAGATAGATGCTGCGAGAAAAATCATCGCCGACCGCCCACCGCCCATCCGGAGATCCGCTGACATGCCACAATCCGCTTCCGCTCGGCGTTTGGCCCGCAATGACCATCTCGCGTGTCCTTAGGTTTACTATCGCCAGTCCTGTAGGCTTTTCGCGCGTGCCGGACGGCCCCCACTCAGGTTCCTGGCCGGGATTTGCTCCGGCGACTGCCGTTGCTTCGCCAACGCCTTTAGTGCCGCCGGCGATCTTGCGATGACCCATGATCGCAAAGGCGACCTCGTCCTTGGATATGATCACTTCGTGTGTCACCCAATCAGTTTCGGGTTCCGGGTAAACCGGCCGCAAACCTGTGCCATCACTTTTCACGGTCCACATTCGTTGCGGAGATTTGCCACCGGTTTCCCAGCAAAACAGAAGTTCTCCCGGCACCCAGCCATTTGCTTGAATATGCCCGACCTGAAAAGGTACCGAAACCACGTGTTTGAACTTGCCGGTTGCAAGCTCCATAGCCCCAATGCCGGACGGTCCCGCTCCCATATTTCTCGGCCCGAAGTTCTTTTCTATCTTAGTATCCGGAGCCAAGTGCCGCGCAGCCTCTTCGCGTCCAACTCTAAAATAGACCCAATTTTCATCGGCATCGAGCGCCATATCGCCGCCAGCCTGAATCTCGGGCGGCGTATTGCCCATAACCTTTTGGTACTGATCCGCAGTTTTGAGATTGCCCGATTTGCTGTCGGCGAAGAGCTTTTCTAGATCGACCTCAATGATCTGGAGCGACGCGGATTGCTGCGGCCGTGGGGCAGTTCCCGGTGTCGGTGGAGCAGGCGACGTTGCTGGGCGAACTGGATTTCGCATAAAGTACAGTTTCATCGAATAGCGGGCGATACTGAGCATACCGGTGTAGCCGCCCTCGGTGACCTGAACCATTTCGCCGGTTTTCTCATGGACCGCCATCGCCTCCCCACGAACGCGACCGGAGCGGAAGATAAGCCACTGTCCGTCTGATGTCCATTGATTGTGAGTCTGATAGATCTTAGAATCGCCCATCGGCGTACTCGTCAGGAACGTAAGCATAGTTCCCGTGACCGGATCTTTGATGACCTTTTTTTCCGACGGAAACCGCTTCCCGATCTGAGCATGGGCCATTGAAGAAAAAAGAAGAGCAAAAGTGACGAAAAATATTACTCTCGAACGATTCATATCGGTCTCCTACTTCGCTTATGTGTTGACGGGTTTAGGACGATCCTCGTCCGACCCGGATAATGATTTTACTACTGGCGAGACCTTCTGATCTGGCAGTAACGGTTATCGTTCCCGCCTGCCGATCTGCCTTTACCAGCGCTTGGCACAATCCCTGAAAGGCTTTGCGCTTTCCGGCCTGATAAGGTTCGTGGCTCATAATATCGGAGCTGTCGACCGCAGCGATCGCACCTGCCCCAGCGACATCGAAACTGATCAAATTATCTGCGTCGGGCACAAGCGTATCGTTTTCGTCAACGACCAAAACATCCACGAAAACAACGTCGTTCCAGTCATAGGCCACCACGGATTTATGAGGGATGAGCTTTATGCCAACAGGGTTTCCGGCGGTGCGGAGCTCATAATTTGCCACTATCTTGCCACCGTTAATTCCGACAGCCCTGATGGTTCCGGCTTCAAAATTCACTTTCCAATTTCGCGGACTATCGTCTTTCGGACGGGGCTTTTTGCCGAGCGATTTGCCGTTCAAATACAGCTCAACATATTCGCAGTTGCTGTAAACCTCGACGTCTTCTTCGTGAATTGCCAAATTCTTTGGTGTCCAATCGGAAAAAAGGACCTGCGGCCGACGTTCCTCGACTATGCTGTACCCCGGGTCGGTCGGTGCCCGCGGCGTTCGGGCAGTGCGGCGTGCCAGATAAACCATCGGTTTATCGCTCCACCAACTTTGTCGCTGAAACGCGACCGGCCGCGGCACAACTGTCTTATAAAGCAATCCGGAATTATACGAGACGGTCGGCCATTGAGCAGCTTCGCCGAGATAGTCGATCCCGCTCCAGATAAACTGCCCCGAGTATTCGGGATGATCGCGAACCGCAGCCCACTGGACGAGTTCGTGGGTGTTCTCCGTCCCTATTATCTTGCGCGACGGTTTTTGTTTATAGGCGGCGAGGATCTCCTTTTCGCGGTAATTTTGACCAACCACGTCGAGGATCTCCGCCAAGCCGTTGTTATAATCGTTCGCCCCTTCGATATTCGGTCGGAATAGGCCTTGTGTTACAGGTCGTGTCGGATCATGAATATGGAACGTGTCGACGAGCCCCTGCAAAGTCTGTTTTGCCTTTTCCTGGTCAGCATGGTTGTCGCGGATCTCATTCCCGGCGCTGTAAATAATAACGCTTGGGTGATTGCGGTCGCGCCGTACAGTGTCGCGAACATCCGCTTTTGACCACTGGTCAAAATACAGGTGATAGTCGTAGGGATTCTTAGGCCGCGTCCACTGATCAAAAAGCTCGTCCATGACCAAAAAGCCCATACGATCTGTCAGATCAAGAAACTCGGGAGCCGGCGGATTATGCGCGGTGCGGATAGCATTTACACCCAATTTACGCAGTTCTTTCAAACGGTACTCCCAGACCCCAAGCGGAACTGCAGCACCAAATGCACTGCCGTCATGATGCAGGCATACGCCTTTGATCTTGAAATTCTTCCCGTTAAGCCAGAAACCGGTCGCGGGGACAAATTCGAACGAGCGGATTCCAAACATAACTGTTTCGCTGTCGATCGGCCGGCCCTTTGACTTCACAGTGACGACCGCTTTATAGAGTCGGGGCGTTTCTAGGTTCCACAACTCCGGCTTTGACACCTTGATCTCGGCCGAGACAACCATGATCCTACCGGCATAGACCGCCCGCGATTGTGACTCGGTCCTCGCAACCAATTTGCCACTCGGATCAAATATATTGTAGTCGGTGGTGACGGGAGTATCTTTTTCCGTATCATTGAGAATATCAGCAGCGATCTTTACGACTGCCTCACTTTCGCTAACCGCCGGCGTGGTAACAAAAGTCGACCACTTCTCAATATGGACCGCATTGGTCACGACCAGCCGAACGTGCCTGTAAATGCCCGCGCCCGTGTACCAGCGCGACGAGGGCTGTTTCGACGTGTCAGTTCGAACTGCGATCACATTGTCCTTCGCAAAGTTGATATGGTCGGTCAGCTCGTAGCCAAAACTCACATAGCCGAATGGCCGTACTCCGAGATGCACACCGTTGATCCACACGTCGCTATTGGCCATCACACCGTCAAATTCGATAAAAACACGTTTGCCTTTCTGAGTTGCCGGAAGAGAAAAATGCTTTCGATACCAGGCAATACCTGAGGGCAAATAGCCGCCGCCGCCGCCCGTCAGATTCTTCGCGTCGAACGGCCCTTCGATACTCCAATCGTGGGGGACGTTGAGTTTGCGCCATCTCGAGTCTGCAAAACCAACACCTTCGGCACCCGCGGTATCGCCTTTGTAGAACAGCCAGTCGTTGTCGAAAGACTTTGTTACGCGCGGCTGACCAAATGCTACGGACATTGCTGCAAGAACAAAAATGCCAGCAAGTACTGCGAGAAACACATTACGGGATTGTTTTGAACGATATCTCATACCTTTCTCTTAATTACCTTCGCTGTATATTTGCTCGATCATAGCCTGCACTTCGCGACCGTCTTCGCCCGAAACCGCAGGCTCGCGATCATTGATGACGGACTCGGCAAACTGGCGGATCAGCGGTTCATGGAAATTCGACGCCGGAGGATGCGATTCCTGCCGCTCTCCGCCGCCGGTTCGGATCGTCATTTCACCGCTATTCAGCACAGGAATGTGGATCGAGCCGAGAGTGCCAAAAATGTCGAGAGCGTCCTGCGATTCGGCCGCCGCGTGTGTAACGGTCACCGCCGCACACGTGCCATTCTCAAACTGCATCAACGCCGCCGCCGTATCCTCGACCTCGCGGCCAAGTGCATCACTTGATACAAGACTCTCGATACGCCGCACCTTGCCGAACAAATTGGCAAAGATCTCCAGTCGATGACATCCAAAATCCATCATCGGCCCGCCGCCGCTTTTGTCTTTCTCGACAAACCATCGACGCGGGTGATCGGGCGACGGGTTGAAGGCCTCAAAACAATTGATCTGAGCGATCGTCACGCTGCCTATCTCGTCTGAGGCAATGATCTCCTTTATGCGGTCGACAGCCGGATAAAATCGTCGGTAATAGGCGATTCCGAGCTTTACATTGTTCGCTCGACAGGCGGCGATCATCTCGTCGCCTTCGGCGACAGTCAATGCCATCGGCTTTTCGCACAAAACATTTTTTCCGGCCTCGGCCGCAGCTATCGTTTGCTCAGCGTGAAGGAAGACCGGAGTGGCAATATAAACAGCGTCTATTTCGGTATCAGCGATCTGCTCCCGCCAGTCCGCAAACCATCTCCCGATGCCAAACTCCCTCGCAAATCCCTCAGCCAACTCGGCCCGCGAACGGCTCACCGACACGAGTTCACAATTCGCCAGATCACTCAAAGCCGGCGCTATTCGCTTCCGCGCGATATCGCCCGCGCCGATCAATCCCCATTTGACGACGCTCATCAAAACTCCCGTTTGTCCGCCTTTGCGATCTTCACATCCTCGACAGTCCGGCTTTGCGACAAGCTAAAATTCGAAACGTTCCGCAGAGAGAACGTCTTCGCACCGCTCGAAAGCTCCGCGTTGGTGCGAAAAAACTCAATCCCCTTAACATCATCGAGCACAAAGGCCGGTCGAGCGTCGTCCTTTTCGAACGAGACCTCGACGTTATCAAATGTGATCCCCTTAGCATGACGAACGTAAAATCCATACGCCGGCAACACGCCGAACATACTTGGCTCCGGGTAGCTCTTTTCGTTCTCCGGCACTACACGGGCAGCATCTTCTTTCGTGCCGCCGCCACGGTAATGGATCCGAATATTGCTAAGTTTAACGTCCTCGATATCGTGCCCCGGCAGACCGGCAATGATCGACGCAAACTTGGATTCGGCGTCGGACACAACAACATTACTGATATTTATCCGGCGAATTCCGCCGATCGGCGTGCCGTCCGGCGCTCGCTGGCGGGCACCCAATCTAATAAAGATCGGGGCCGTCGTTATGTCGCGCATCGTGATATTTGTGATCGTCACGTCCTCAATATAACCGCCGTCAACCGCTTCGATCGCGAGGCCGCGGCAATGGACAAAATTGATATTCGAGATCGTGATGTTCTTAAAGCCGCCGTTCGATTCCGTTCCAAACTTAATGCGGCCCGTCACGCCGTCGCGGTCGGGAGCAAGAAGTTGGCCGGTTTTGAACGTTCCATCCAGAAACGTTCCCAGTTCAAACCCCGACACCTGTGAATTCGTGATCGTCACATTCTCAGTCGCACGATTAAATCCAAGTGCATACGAGCTTTTCAACACGATCGCATCGTCATTAGGTGAATTTACAAACGTGTTAGAGATTCGCACGTTGCGGCAAGCATCGATATCAAAACCGTCGCGGTTCGTATCGACCCTTAGATTGTCGATCGTCAGGTTATCGACACCGGTCGCAAGCAGAGCAAAATGCCCGCCCTGAAATATCGTAAAGTCTTTAAACGTAATATTTCGCGACAGTTTTATTGCGATAGCCTTTGTGCCAAGCCCGTTCATTTCGCGGACGTCTGATGTCTCACCGAGCGGCGAAGGGTTAGCAGCCATGCTTGCGGGCGTCTCACCCGTGGTTCGTGGGCGTCGCGGCCCCGGACTGCGTCGCGACAGTCCTTTGCCGTCAATCTTCCCTTGCCCGACGATCGCAAAATTCTCGATCCCGATTCCCCACATCAGCGAATTCTGCCAATGCGAATGGCCGAAGTCCTGATACATGTCCCACTCGTTCGGTTCAGGCAAATCGTACTTACCGTTATGGACAGCAGGATCGGCGGCTAGCAAAGTCGCTCCGTTGTCTAGATAGATCGTGATGTTACTCTTCAGGCGGATCGAGAATGAGAGATAGGTTCCAGCCGGAAAATAGACCGTACCGCCACCTTTCGCCGCTGCTGCCTGGATAGTTTTGTTGATCGCCACGGTGTCGACGGTCTTGCCATCACCCTTGGCTCCAAGATCCCGGACGTTCAAAAAAGGCACAACCTTTCCCGCCTCAACCTGCCGGCCGTTCATTGAGTGAGAACCAGCGGCTAGTATTAAAGTGACGCCTGCGATGAGATATCCCGTTTTCATATTCTTTACTTTCCTCAACTAACGGAAAACTGATAGATCGTCGTCTGCGAATACTTTTGCCCCGGTCTCAGCGTGGTCGAAGGAAATTTCGGTTTGTTCGGCGAATCAGGAAAATGCTGTGCTTCGAGGCAGAATCCGGCACGATACGGATAATGTTGCCCGCTCTTACCCATTATCGAGCCGTCAATAAAGTTGCCCGAATAGAACTGCAATCCCGGCTCGGTGGTCAGCACTTTCATCACGCGGCCGAGTGATTTTTCATAAACTGTCGCTGCAAGCGTGAGAGCTTTCCCCTTCTTGTTCAACACCCAATTGTGGTCGTAACCTTTGCCCCATTCGAGTTGCTGATCAGCCATATTTATCCGGGCACCAATCGCTGTGGGTTTGCGAAAATCGAAGATTCGCCCGCTCACAGGCCTAAGCTCTCCAGTCGGGATCGAACCGCTGTCGGTCGGCAGAAAAGCGTCGGCGTAAATTGCCAGTTCGTGATCTAAGATCGTCCCGTTTCCCGCTCCGGCAAGGTTGAAATAAGAGTGATGGGTCAGATTAACTACCGTCGCTTTGTCTGTTGTGGCCGAATAAACGATCTTGAGTTCATTCTCTTCGGTCAATGTATAGACAACTTTGACCTTAAGATTTCCCGGATATCCTTCTTCGCCATCTTTGCTCAGATACGACAATTCGAGATTCGCTCCGGCAGCGTCTGCGTATGAGCGGCCCGTCCAGATCACTCGGTCATATCCCTTGACGCCGCCATGTAGATGATTTTCGCCGTTGTTGGTCGCGAGCGAATATTCGTTTCCGCCTAAAGAAAACTTCCCTTTGCCGATCCTGTTTCCATAGCGCCCAATTAGCGAACCGAAATACGAGGTGTGCTTTTCGTAATCCGCGAGCGAATCATAGCCGAGCACCACGTCACCCAGCTTACCGCTCTTATCAGGCACCTTGAGCGAGACCACGGTCCCGCCATAATTGGTTATCGTTGCCACCGAACCTTTACTATTCGTTAGAGTGTAAATATCAACTGCCTTACCGTCGGCAGTCTTCCCAAACGGTCTTTTACCTACGGTCGGCTTTGCCATAACGGTCATTGCGAATCCCAATATCAAAGAAAGCGTCACAAAAGCCAGTAAGGCACGCGGCAATACAACACTTCTTTTCATACACTTGATCATTCCCGGCGGCAAAAAATTTTGTTCTGGTTCCACGCCCGTTACGCAAAACAAACGGACGCAAACCCGAGCAAAGTAAAGAATTGGTAGAACCAAATGCCTACACAATACCACATTCGCCGGAGAAAATTAAAGAATGATTTAACCGATTAACCGCCATTGCTCAAATCCTGCCGTTAAGTTAAAGTTTCATTGTTCTGCATTCTATTTCAACGGCAAATTTGGTATGACTTGGGAAGAACGCTGGCATCCTTTGCGTGAGGAATGGGTCGTGATCGCGGCACATCGTCAGGACCGTCCGTGGAGTGGCGAACGGTTGAAGGCAGAACAAAAACCGCTTCCCGAATATCTTTCCGATTGCTACCTTTGCCCCGGAAATCCGCGTGTCAGCGGCAAGTCGAATCCACAATACGATCAGATCTTTGTTTTTGACAACGACCATCCCAGCGTTGCCCTCGACGCGCCTGAAGCAGAGCCGCCGTCCTCGAACATTTATCGATCTCGGCCCGCGACCGGCATCGCCCGCGTCGTCTGTTACAGCCCGAGGCACGACCTGACGCTGACTGAGCTGGAATTGCCCGAGATCGAGCAACTTCTGGGGGTCTGGCAGGAGCAATACTCGGATCTGGGTGGCCGTCCGGAAATTGAACACGTACTGATCTTCGAAAACAAGGGCGAGGCCGTCGGCGTTTCAAATCCGCACCCGCATTGTCAGATCTACGCGAATAATTTTGTCTTTAAAACGATCGAGAATGAGGTTCGGGTAACCAGAAGACATTTTGAGGAGACCGGAAGAGTCCTATTTCAGGAGATAATCAAGGCCGAGCAACTCGACGGTCGGCGAATCATTGCCGAGAATGATTCCGCGATCGCCTTTCTGCCATACTTCGCCAGGTACGCTTACGAAGTTTTCGTTGCGCCAAAAGAAACCCATCCGAGCGTCGCTGCGTTATCAGTCAAAGAGTTGAAAGACCTCTCCGACGTTCTTAAAAAGGTTTTAATCAAATTCGACAATCTTTGGCAGCTCCCTTTTCCATACGTCATGCCGCTTCATCAGGCTCCGACCGACGGCGGCGATCACCGCGGATTTCATTTTCACATCGAGTTTCACCCGCCGCTCAGAAAGCCCAATTTATTAAAATTTCTCGCCGGCCCCGAGATCGGCGGCGGCAATTTCCTGAGCGACACATCGCCTGAGGAGAAGGCTGCGGAACTTCACGTGTCGTCAGATATTCACTACAAGCAGGAGGCGAAAAATTGAGGGATATCGAATCGCTTTTTGCTCCGTTAAAAGAGCTTCACGAAACTATCCGTTCGCAGGTTGTCGCTGAATGCGAACGCAGTTCGCTCGAACAACTTTCAGCCATCGTCGCCGATGACGAGGGCGACACGATCTTCGCCGTCGATCGCGTTAGCGAAGAGATATTGATCGAGTTTTTTGAACGTAAAATTGCCTCAAAAGTCCCGATCGTGCTCATCGCGGAAGGCATCGAAAACGGCAAGATCGTCCTCTCACGCGGCTCAAACGAATCCGACGCCGTATGGCGCATAGTCGTCGATCCGATCGACGGTAGTCGCGGCCTGATGTATCAAAAACGCAGTGCGTGGATATTGACCGGCGTTGCTCCGAATAAAGGCGATGCGACGACTTTGGCCGACATAGAATTTGCCATCCAAACGGAGATACCGCTCACTAAGCAACATCTGTCCGATACCGTTTGGGCGTTTCACGGTCAAGGGGCGAAGGCCGAACGATACAACCGCGTGACCGGCGAGATCACTGCCCTACAGCTAAAGCCATCATCCGCGACGACCATCGCTCAAGGTTTCGCAATGGTTTCCCGATTTTTCCCCGGGGCACGCGACGTTTTGGCTGAAATAGATGAAGAAGTCATCCGCGAGACCCTCGGAAAACCGCGAGGCGGAAAAGCTCAGTGCTTTGAGGATCAGTATATTTCAACCGGTGGCCAACTTTATGAATTGATGGCAGGACATGACCGCTTTAACGCTGACCTTCGGCCTCTGACAGCCTCGATAATGGCAGATCGCGGCCTTGATCTCAGCATTTGCTGTCATCCATACGACCTTTGCACTGAGCTTATCGCACGTGAATTAGGTGTAATCGTTACCGACGTGATCGGACAACCATTGAACCCAACGCTCGAGAACGAAACCGATGTCGCATGGGTCGGATACGCAAATCAAGCGATTAGAAACCAGATCGAACCGCACCTACAGAACGCCCTGCAGAAACGCGGCCTTATAACCAATTGATGTATCGTGTCGTCGAAGGAAATACACGCGGGCTAGCCGATGTCGATGAGTTCATCGATCTGATAAACTCGCCCACCGAGAGCGAGCTTTTCGATCCATCCGAAGATATTTACGTCGCCCGTGCTCCCGGCCGGCTCGACGTGATGGGCGGAATTGCCGACTATTCGGGCTCTCTCGTGCTCGAAATGCCGATCGCCGAGGCGACTTTTGCTGCCGTCCAGAGGTGTCCTGAGAAGAAGCTCACAATTTTGAGCCGCTCCGGCAATAGAAGGAAGCGGTTCCGATTTGAAATAAAGCTGTCCGAGTTGAGCACCGACTATAACAAGGTGAGGGCGAGGTTTTCGCGAGATCGGCGATTTCACTGGGCGTCATATATAGTCGGCGTTTTTGTCGTCCTGAGACGAGAACTAGGCGCGGATCTTACGGGCGGTGCTCGCTTTTTGGTGTCGTCCCAAATACCGATCGGCAAAGGTGTTAGCTCGTCCGCCGCGCTTGAGGTGTCGACGATGCAAGCCGTTTGCGCTGCCTTTGATATTCAAATCGAACCGCTGAAACTCGCATTGCTGTGTCAGAAAGTAGAGAACGCTGTCGTCGGTGCACCATGCGGCGTGATGGATCAGACCACATCGCATTGCGGCGTCGAAAACTCCCTGTTGTCCCTGCTATGCCAGCCTGCTGAGGTTAAAGGGATTGTAAACATACCCGAAGAGATCGAGTTTTGGGGCATCGATTCCGGTGTGCGCCACGCCGTCGCGGGTTCTGATTATTCGTCCGTGCGAATCGGGGCCTTTATGGGCTATCGCATCATCACCGAACTTGCTGGTTTTAAGGCCCGAAAGATCGGAGATCATATCGTCGAGATCGACGACAAACGCTGGGGCGGTTATTTATGCAACGTCCCGCCCGCCGAATACGAGCGAGAACTTGCCGCCAACATTCCTACGACAATTAGCGGCGCAGATTTTCTCAATAGATACAGCGGCACGACAGATACCGTCACGCGGATCGATCTCGCCAATACGTACGCCGTAAAAGCACCGACCGAACACGCGATCTACGAGAACTCCCGCGTCAATGAGTTTTCAACGCTTCTGCAGGGCGACATGAGCGACGCCGCTTTAGGCAACCTCGGCGAACTGATGTCCGCCTCGCACGCGAGCTATGCTGCATGCGGCCTGACAGAGAGCGGGACCGACCGGATTGTCGAACTTGTACGTGAAAACCGCATGCACGGAGTCTTTGGTGCAAGAATTACCGGCGGGGGCAGTGGCGGTACGGTAGCAATTCTCGCAAAGCAAGGAAGCGAAAGTATTATCTCGGAAATTGCCGAGCATTACGGCCGCGAAACGGGTAAACGCCCTTACATTTTTTATGGCTCATCGCCAGGCTGCTCGGCATTCGGACACCTAACGCTGCGAGCGGCATAAAGCTCAGCTAAAAACTTGCTGAATAGATGGTTTACAGGTATATTTTTGATATCAATTCGCACAGCAATCTTCGGATTTTCGATCTCTTAAGGAAAGGGTGTCCAAACGATTGGAAAGCGGTTAACTTTAACCTGCGTCTTATTATTACACCGTAATTGGTACACCCAATTGCTTGGAGAAAATATGAATAAACGGATCTTAACGTTTTGTCTATGTCTCGTCACTGCTTTTCTTGTAATGTCGTGCAATTCGGGAGCAGGCACAGCAACCAGCGCTAATGCAGCCTCCGGAGCCAAAGAACTTAAGCTGGCATTTGTTACAAACAATGCTTCGGATTATTGGACTATAGCCCGGAAAGGCGTCGAGAAAGCCGACGGAGAAATGAACGACGTAAAGGTCGAGTTTAAGATGCCGGGCGAGGGCACGGCCGCCGAGCAGAAACGCATCATCGACGATCTCACGTCCACCGGCGTCGCCGGTATCGCCATCAGCCCGGTCGATCCTGACAACCAGACACAGCTTATAAATGACGCGGCCAAAAAGGCGCTCGTCATTACCCAGGACAGCGATGCTCCGAGCAGCGACCGTACGCTCTATATCGGCACCGACAACGTCGCCGCCGGACGCCAAGCCGGTGAGCTTGTAAAAGAAGCTTTACCAAACGGCGGCAAGATCATGGTGTTTGTCGGAAAGAGCGACGCCCGAAATGCGGCTGAGCGTTATCAAGGCCTGAAAGAAGCTCTCCAAGGCTCAAAGGTCGAGATCATCGATATCCGCACCGACGACACCGACCGTGCTCGCGCAAAAACGAACGCTGCGGATACGCTCGTAAAATATCCCGAAGTCGCCGCGATGGTCGGCCTCTGGAGCTACAACGGCCCCGCGATCCTTAACGCGATCAAAGACGCCAACAAGATCGACAAGGTCAAGATCATCTGCTTTGACGAGGAAGACGAAACGCTCGCCGGTGTAAAAGACGGAGCCATCTTTGCGACCGTCGTTCAGCAGCCGTACGAATTTGGCTATCAATCGGTAAAACTGATGGCGCAGATCATCCGGGGCGACAAGTCGGCGATCCCGGCAAACAAGCAGATCAATGTCCCGACGCTCGTGATCAAAAAAGACACGGTCGAGGAATTCACCAAAAAGATCAACGGCCTCCGTGGCCGCAACTAAGAGTTATTAACCACAGATGGACACAGATAATCACAGATAAAAATTTGATTTGATCTATCTGTGTTCATCTGTGTGCATCTGTGGTTAATTTGTTTTTATGACCGCACCGATCCTCGAAATGCGACAGATCAGCAAACGTTTTCCGGGCGTTACCGCTCTGGACTCGGTTGATCTTGTCGTCTATCCGGGTGAGGTCGTGGCTCTTGCGGGTGAGAATGGAGCCGGAAAATCGACTCTGATGAAGATCCTCGGCGGGGTTTATCAACCGGATGGCGGCACGATAAGCGTCAATGGCGAGGAGACCGCAATTCGATCCGTAGCAGACGCGACCGCCAAACACATCGGTTTTGTCCATCAGGAATTGAATGTTCTCGACAATCTCACGGTTGCCGAAAATGTCTTTCTCGGACGCGAACCTCGTAACTTTGGCTTTTTGATCGACCGCAAGAAACTCAATTCCGATACTGAAATTTACCTAAAACGCCTCGGCCTCGATGTTTTTGCCAAGAAACCGCTGCGCGAACTGTCGATTGCTCAGCAGCAGATGGTCGAGATCGCAAAGGCCTTGTCGCTCAACGCACGCATCCTGATCATGGATGAACCGACGTCAAGCCTGACGCTCACCGAAACGGATCGCTTATTAGAAGTTATCAAGGAACTTCGTTTACAAGGGGTGAGCATTATCTATATTTCACACCGGCTCGGCGAGATCAAACAGATAGCGGATCGTGTCGTCATCCTGCGGGATGGCAAGAATGCCGGTACTTTGGAAAACGACGAAATTAGTCACGACAGCATCGTCAAATTAATGGTTGGGCGCGACATAGACCGGTTACATAAGCACTCGGCCGGAAAAGAAACTCAACCTTTTGCCACGATCAATGGTCTGCGTACGCAACGCTATCCGGCGTCGTCGGTTTCATTCGATGTTCGAAAAGGCGAGATACTCGGTTTCGCGGGCCTCGTCGGAGCGGGACGCTCAGAAACCGCTCAGGCGATATTCGGCGTCGATGCCTGCCATGCAGTAAGGGTCTCGCTCGACGGGCAGCTTGTCGATATTGCTTCAGCGCGGGATGCGATCACAAATGGTATTTATCTCGTTCCCGAAGATCGCCGGCTCGCCGGCCTGATCATCGATATTCCGATTCGCGAAAACATCACGCTGCCCGCGCTTGAAAGATATTCGAGCCGGTGGCTCGTGAGTAAAACTCGAGAGAGCACAAAAGCTGCTGAAATGTGCGAAAAACTCAAGGTAAAAGCCCCTTCCGCCGAAACCAACGCTGCAAATCTGAGCGGTGGCAACCAGCAGAAGGTGGTGCTCGCGAAATGGCTTTCTCTAGATCCGCGACTGCTCATATTTGACGAACCGACACGCGGCATCGATGTCGGGGCAAAGGCCGAGATCTATGAGTTGATGCGGGAGCTGGCTGCAAACGGTGTGGCCATAATGATGATCTCGAGCGATATGGAAGAGATCCTCGGCGAAAGCGACCGTATAGCTGTCATGCACGAGGGCCGTATCACCGGGATCATTGACCGCAACGAAGCGACCGAAGAGACGATCATGAAACTGGCGGTCGGACAGTCAGAACCAACTGGGGTAGGGGTGGTTGAGATCTAGTGCAAAGACCCGCGCGTAAGCTAGGGCGAAACGTTCAACGTCGCGTGTTACGCCCTTGCTTACGCGCGGGTTTCTGCAAGAAAACACTATGAGAAAGGAACTCGGAACATTCGCCATTCTCGTTGTCTTGTGTGTCGTCCTGACGATCCTAAATCCCGTATTCCTCGATGCCGCTAATCTTCAGAATCTAGCCAGGTTGATCGGTATTTACGGTATCTTTAGCATAGGTCTGGGTTTAGTGATCATTACGGGCGGCATCGATCTTTCCGTCGGTTCTGTCTTCGCATTACTCGGCGTATTGCTTTCGATCTTCCTTGTCGAATGGCACCTGCCAGCTGCCGTCGCCGTGCTTGCGGTCGTCGGCATCACAACATTTTTGGGTTTGATAAATGGCTTTTTGATCACAAAGGTAAAGGTACAGCCTTTTATCGTCACGCTCTGCGGACTGCTTTTCTATCGAGGCCTGGCTCGTTTTGTTGCGAGTGACGAAACAAAGGGATTCGGAGCGGCATCCGGTTTCGAAACCCTGCAAAATCTAGCAACTGGCAGCCTCGTCGGCATTCCGACACCGTTCATCATACTGGTCTTGATCAGCATACTGATGTGGGTCGTGCTGCATCGATCGATCTATGGACGCTATCTGTTCGCCGTCGGACGGAATGAAACGGCTGCTCGCTTCTCAGGTATAAATGCGAACATGGTGATCGCAAGTGCCTATGTTTTCTGTGGCCTCCTTGCCGGGATCGCCGGAGTGCTGCTTTCGTTCTACACAAATTCCGTTTCGCCATCGTCTCATGGAAATTTCTACGAGCTGTACGGCATCGCCGCGGCAGTTCTCGGCGGCTGCAGCTTGCGAGGCGGTGAAGGCTCGATCGTCGGCATCCTGATCGGCACGGCACTGCTGCAGGTGCTGCAAAATCTCGTTAATCTGCTCGGCATTCCAAGCTCGCTGAATTTTGCGGTCATGGGAGCCGTAATCCTGATCGGCGTTGTCGCCGACCAGCTTTTGCGCCAACGACAGGCGGCGAGAATTGCGAAATGAAAATCTTGTTGCTCCCATGGGATTAACCGGATAAGATGTGGGGTATGGACATACTGTTTGAGGAAGTGCAGAGGCAAGCCAGTCTACTTCCATTACGGGAAAAGGCCTTGCTCGCCAAGATCCTCGTCGAGGAACTCGATCCTGAAACCGATGATGATGTCGAGCAGCTTTGGTTAGCTGAATCCAAACGACGGCTTGAGGCTTATCGGCGTGGCGAGATCAAGGCCGATCCGGGAGACGAGGTCATGTCGCGATTATTTGCCAGATTGCAATGATCGAATACAGGATCTTATTCGTGGCTGAGGAAGAGGCTCAGAGGCATCGGCGTTCTACGATGACGCCTCGCCGGGGATAGGGATCGAGTTCCTTAAGGATTTGCGCCATGCGATAAATAGATTGAGCCAATATCCTTATCTGGGAACGCCGATGGATGATGAGCTTCGTGGTTTGGTGATGTCTAGATTTCCTTTCAAAGTCATATACTACGTTGACCTGGAGTGCATCGTGATCGTTTCGGTTGCTCATCAGAGTCGGCGACCAGACTATTGGCGAGACCGTCTAAATTAATACTCCGCAGATCCGATTGGTTATGAATTATCGAAGACTCATTTATCTGATTGCAGCTCTAATAATGGTTACGCGGTTAACCCCCGGGCAAACGCCAATTCCTCTCTGGGAAAACGCCGCGCCAAATGCCGTCGGCAAAGAGCCGCAGGACATACCGTCGATCACGCCGTTTCTCGCGCCAAAGGTAACCGCGACCGGTGCCGCCGTTCTCGTGCTTCCGGGCGGCGGATACGCCCGTTTGTCCGACGTTAAGGAAGGCAGCGATGTTGCTAAATGGTTGAATTCACTCGGCATCTCGGCCTTTGTCCTCAAATACCGCCTTGGCCCGCGTTACAATCAGCCGACGCCACTGCTCGACGCCGCACGTGCTTTGCGAACCGTTAGAGCGCGTGCAAAAGAGTGGAATATTGACGCCAACCGCATCGCGATCCTCGGCTTTTCGGCAGGCGGACACCTTGCCTCGACGCTCGGAACAAAATTCGACACCGGAAAAGCCGATGCCGAGGACGAGATCGAACGCGTCAGTTCTCGGCCCGACCTTTTGATCCTGCTGTATCCGGTCATCACAATGGGCGAATTCACGCATGCCGGTTCTAAGCGAAATCTGCTCGGCGAAAATCCGACGCCCGATCTGATCAAGCTGTATTCCAACGATCTGCATGTCACGAAAGCCACGCCGCCGACATTTCTGATGCATACGATGACCGATGCCGGTGTGCCGGTTGAGAACAGCATGCAGTTCGCCGCAGCATTGAGAAAGAACGGTGTGCCGTTCGAATTTCACCTCTACGAACAAGGCCCGCACGGCGTCGGCCTCGCACCGACAAATCCCTATCTCGCAAGCTGGGCCGGCCGATGTGCGGACTGGCTGGCTTTGCGTGGGTTTTTGAAGAAGTAGCCGTTCTTGTCGCCAACGGCGACACACATTAAAGCCTAGGGTGCAATGAGCGACAGCGAATGAAACCCTAGGTAAATAGCCGGTATTTGATCGGGTCGCTGAAGGCGACCAACAAATTGGCGTCGATGTTTGTCGCCTTCAGCGACCGGATCCATTTTTTGACACCTTCCTAGGGTTCCGCCGAAGCGGCTTCACCTAGGCTTTGATCTTAGTCGCCGTTGGCGACCTATTACGATATGACCGATTCAAAACTCAATCGCCGCAACTTCCTAAAAACAACCGCCGGGGCCGCCGGGCTTTCGATCCTCGCAAACGCAACGGTTGACACGCTCGCCGCCGAGCCCGGGCCATTGCCGCCGAGCATTTCGCAGCGCCACATCATTCCGCTCAATCACAAATGGCTCTACAGCGAAAAGTCTTCGACCGCCGCGATGCAGGCTAATTTCAATGACGCGGCATGGAAGAAGGTCACCATACCGCACACCAACAAAATGCTGCCGATGAACGGCTTTGACGAGCACGAATATATGTTCGTCTCGGCCTATCGACGCCATTTTCGCCTACCGGCGGCGTTGAAAGGCCAACGCATTTTTGTCGATTTCGGCGGCGTCATGACTGCGGCCAAAGTGTTTATCAACGGCAAAAGCCTCGGCGAATACAAGGGCGGCTACACGCCGTTTTCTTTCGAGCTAACGCAGCATATCAACTGGACCGGCGACAACGTCCTCGCCGTCGAAGTCGATTCGACCGAGCGAGCCGACATTCCGCCTTTTGGCAACCTGGTCGATTACCTGACCTTTGGTGGCATCTATCGCGATGTCGAGATACGTGCCGTCAATAACACCTTCATCAAAAACGTCTTTGCCAAACCCGTAAACGTTCTGAAACAAGATCGGAGCGTTAAGGTACGGGTGGATCTTGACACGACTCACACGTCCTCGGCCGTAGTTCTGGTACACAGACTAAAAATAGAATTATTCGATGGTGACAAAATTATTTCCAACTCGACGAAGTTGGCGAGCACCTCCTCTTCCCCGGCCATCGAGGCTGACCTTACTAATCTCGGCCAGATCGAATTGTGGGACTTGAAAAACCCGAAACTTTACACCGTTCGCCTTACACTTTCATTCAATGACAAAATCATCGACCACTACGAAACCCGCATCGGTTTCCGCGAAGCCAAATTCACGCCTGAGGGCTTTTATCTCAACGGCGAGCACGTCAAACTTCGCGGCCTGAACCGCCATCAGACGTATCCATTCGTCGGCCAGGCGATGCCGGCCCGAGGGCAGCGGCGTGACGCGCTGATCCTCAAAAACGAGCTTCACTGCAACGTCGTCCGCACGTCGCATTATCCGCAATCACCGCACTTTCTCGACGCATGCGACGAGATCGGCCTGCTGGTGTTTGAGGAAATTCCCGGCTGGCAGCACATCGGCGACAAGGATTGGCAAAAGCTGGCCGAGGAACAGGTTTACGCAATGGTCCAGCGTGACTGGAATCATCCCTCGATCATCCTCTGGGGCGTTCGCGTCAACGAATCGGGCGACAACAAGGAGCTATATACAAAGACCAACAAGATCGCCCACGACCTCGACGACAGCCGCCAAACCGGCGGCGTGCGGTTCCGGTACAATTCCGAGCGGCTCGAGGACGTCTACACGATGAACGATTTTGGCTGGCCGCTGCGAGCTCCAAATCATCCGCTGTATCTGAACACCGAGTTCTCGGGCCACATGTTCCCGACCAAGCGATTTGACCTCGCCGACCGGCTTCGCGAACACACGCATCGCCACGCACGCGTTCATGACGCTCTCTCGGCCGACGTAAAATACGCGGGCGGCATCGGCTGGTGTGCCTTCGATTACAACACGCACGACTACTTCGGCTCGGGCGACCGCATCTGCTATCACGGCGTGTCGGATATCTTCCGCATTCCAAAGCCGGCCGCCGGATTTTACCGCTCGCAGTGCGACCCGAGCGAGGAGATCGTCCTCGAACCCGCATTCCACTGGGCATGCGGTGACGAGAACGAGGCATTTACCTTTGCACTCGTCTCGTCCAATTGCGAAAAGCTCAAGTACTGCGTCGGTGACAAGCTCGTCGCCGAGGCCGAGCCCGACCGCAAGACCTATCCGCATCTCAAATACGCCCCGTTCAACCCAAACATCCGCAGCTCGATCTGGGGCAGCGTCAAATGGGACAACATGACGATCGAGGGCTACATAGGCGGCAAAAAAGTCATCGAGCGAAAGCTCTCAGGCAAAGGCGTCGATCGCGATTTCGTCATCAAGCCCGACGACACCGAGCTAACCGCCGACGGCATCGACATGACCCGCGTCGTGTTTAAGGTCACAGACGAATTCGGCAACGACCGCCCCTTCGCCACCGGAGCGATCCAGTTCACCATCCAAAACGGCGAGATCATCGGCGACAACCCCTTCGCCCTAGTCGGCGGAGCCGGCGCCATCTGGATCCGCTCAACCCAAACCCTCGGCAAGATCCGATTGACGGCAAAACATCCGAGGTTTGGAGTAAAGACGGTTGAGATCGCAGCGAAAGCACCGGCGAATCGGTCAGTGGTTTAGTGGCGGCGGGACGAGGCGAAGTGGAATCCAACGAGCTTTCCACCAAATAAGCTTTAGCCGCAAGAAAATTAGCGTACCGATTCCCGATAAGTCACAAATGCTTTAATATGAATCATGAATGAACCGACCTACGTCTCCAGAACTTGACCGATTAATCCCAAAGATTGCTAGGGATGAACAGGAACTTGAGAAAATCCGCATGGAGGTTTCCGAGCGAAAGAGCCTCCACACTATTTTGGTTGGGGATTCTCAGGATTTATCAGCGATAAGGGATGAGTCAGTCCATCTAGTTCTGACCTCGCCGCCGTATTGGAATTTGAAGGAGTACAACGGCCATGCTCAACAGCTAGGTCATGTTGATCATTACGAAACATTTCTGGATAAACTAGACGATGTCTGGAGGGGTTGCTTCGACAAATTGGCAGTCGGGGGAAGGTTAATCGTCGTCGTTGGTGATGTGTTGCTTTCTCGTCGCAACAATGGGCGACACAAGGTCGTCCCACTACATGCTGACATTCAGGTTCGCTGTGAAAGAATTGGCTTCGACAACTTAGCACCGATATTCTGGCATAAGATATCCAATGCGAGTTTTGAGGTTAAGGGGAATTCCAAGTTTCTCGGAAAACCTTACGAGCCAAATGGAGTTATCAAACACGACATAGAGTATATCCTAATGCTGCGGAAGCCTGGTGGTTACAGAAAACCAGAACCAGAGAATCGGCGATTGTCCGTAATTTCAGAAAAAGAGTTCAATGAGTGGTATCAGCAGATTTGGACTCTTGGCGGTGCGTCCACGCGTAACGGACATCCCGCTCCATTTCCGGAAAGCTTGGCAAATCGCCTAATTCGTATGTTTAGTTTTGTTGGAGATACTGTACTCGACCCGTTTTTGGGGTCTGGAACAACAATGGTGGCTGCTGCTAAGGTAGGACGTCATTCAATTGGCGTAGAAATCGATGATGCTTACGCCGGGCAAGCAAAAGAAAGGATGGAAAAAGCCTTTGGGATGTTCGACAGGGATATCGTTGAATTTCACATGGCTCGGATACCAAATGAGCAAACTGCTGCCGCCTAACTTCGATTCGCGCGTTCGAGATGCGATCATTCATTTCTGGAGTGGCCGCTTGAATTCAGGGGCTATCGCTCAAGAAGGTGGGCGAGGTTCTGTAATTGGTGGAAAGAACCTTGATGGTTTCTCTGAACTGATTCACGAAGTCGCTTTATTCTGCGGTTTACCATCGGATAGCATTCTTGTAACGGGAAAATCCCGCCTAACTTTGCCTGGCTACTTCCGTCCAACCAAGATGTGGGATTCTCTTGTAGTTTATAAAGGGAGATTGGTTGCAGCTTTTGAACTAAAGTCGCAAGTAGGCCCCTCCTTCGGAAACAACTTTAACAATCGGTCAGAGGAATCAATCGGTTCAGCGACGGACTTTTGGACTGCCCACCGCGAAAATGCGTTTTCCTCAACCGAGACTTCCGCCTTGTTCCAGTTTAAGGATAGTAAGCCACCATTCTTGGGCTATCTGATGCTTCTCGAAGAATGCCCGCGGTCTACGAGTCCGGTTAGAGTTGATGAGACCCATTTCAAAGTATCGCCGGAATTCATCGATTCGTCATACGCCAAACGCTACGAACTTCTGGTAGAGCGGTTAGTTGTCGAGAAGCTCTATTCTTCAGCATGCCTGATTCTATCAGAAAAGATTAGCGGCGGGGAACGAGGCGCATTTTCGTCTCCAAAGCTTACTCTCAGGCCCACAAACCTTTTTGCCGATTTTGCTGCGGCTCTGCTCGCGGCGAAGGAGACATATTAGGTATCAACGTCACCCTGGCGAAAATGAGCATGTCGATCAAGAATAGTATTCCGCGAAGACAATAACAGAAGAGAACTGGAGAGATGTCGATCCGATTTGCGAGTTGTCTCCTAATGCACCAGTTTGTTGCACTTATTATCTGAATTCAAGGCTGTGACTGTTGCATCTATAGAATATCTTGCCATCTGTGCAGTTTTGTGATAAGATTGTCCCGGTTCGAAATGGATCTTTGACAACTCCCTCAAAGCCATACGTGTGTCCTGTGGCACACGTGTGAGATGTTTTTTTAAAATTTCGTGAAACAAGCCAAAAATATCACCGTAACTCTACTAGTATCAGTATGTTATGACGTTGCAACAGGGGTGAAACAAGCATGAAACAGAGTGAAACAAGATGAAACAAGATCGACGATAAAGTCCCTGTAAACCATTGACTCATAAATAGTTTACAGCGAATCCGGAGGAAGGTCTTGTTTCATGCTTACCTGGCGTTTTGATCTATGGTGAAAGTGTGCGGAGCACACGGCAATAGCGATAGCTACATATGGAGCCGAAGGCGGAATGTGTAGGAAACATTGCACATTGTTATCAGCCTGTGGAACAGGCGGCACAAATGTCGCGTGTTACACACGCTCGAATATAAAACCGCCGCTACTACAGGTTCCGGTTCTGGCACAAAATACGTGCCAGTGTTGCGGTAGGCCCGGAACCGACACTACACCTGTAGCTAGCGATATTGCTGTCCGCTCCGCAGACTCACCTTACAATCTGTTTTTTGGCTGTCAGCTGAGTTAGAATGATCTAATGTTTCAAGTTCCATTTTGGTCTCGTGTAGTTGTTATCGGGTCTTTTGTTCTGCTGTTGGCGGTGTTTACGCTGTTCCAGAGCGGCGGTCGGAGTGTGCGGGCTGATGCGAGCATTGGGAATGTTCCGACAGGGACGGCGCCGTCAACCGTTGCGGTCAATCCGGTTACTAATAAGATGTATGTCGCTAATCGGGACAGTGGGAACGTCACGGTGATCGACGGGCGGAATAATTCGACGGTTACGGTCCCGGCGGGCACGACACCGCGTTCGATCGCGGTCAATCCGTCGACGAATAGGATCTACGTTGCTAATGAGGGCAGCAATAACTTGACGGTGATCGACGGCAGCGACAACACGACCACGACGGTCGCGGTCGGCACAGCTCCGCAATCTGTGGCGGTCAATCCGGTGACGAACAAGATCTACGTCGCCAATGAGGGTAGCGGCAACGTCACGGTGATCGACGGTACGAACAACACGATCGCGAGCGTTGCGGCCGGCACATCGCCCTTTGCCGTCGCGGTCAATCCGGTGACGAACAAGATATACGTCGCAAATTTTGACAGCAACAACGTCACGGTGATCGACGGCACCAACAACACGACCGCGACCGTCGCGGCGGGTACGAATCCAGCCAAGGTGGCGGTCAATCCGGTGACGAACAGGATCTATGTCGCTAATGTTTTTAGCAACAACGTCACGGTGATAAACGGCGGCGACAACACGACAACGACCGTCGCGACCGGCGCACAGCCATTTTCAGTCGCGGTCAATCCGGTTACGAACAAGATCTATGTCGCCAATCTCGACAGTGCGAACGTCACGGTGATCGACGGCAGCAACAACTCGACCGCGACCGTTGCGACCGGCATAGATCCCTTCCCACTCGCGGTCAATACCGTGACGAATAAGATCTACGTCGCCAACGGAGACAACGCGAACGTCACGGTGATCGACAGCAGCAACAACACGACAACGACCGTCGCCACCGGCGTAAATCCAGTTGCCGTCGGCATCAATCCGGTGACGAATAAGATCTACGTCGCCAATCAGGCAAGCAACAACGTGACGGTGATCAATGGTGATTACAATACGATCGCGAGCGTCCCGGCGGGCTCAGGCCCGGGAAACACCGCGATCAACCCGATAACAAACAAGATCTACGTCTCAAATGTTGGCAGCGACACTGTGACCGTGATCGACGGCAGCAACAACACAACGGCCACTGTTGTGACCGGTTCGCAGCCCGGGCCGATCGCGGTCAATCCGATCACTAATAAGATATATGTCGCGAACACTGAAGGTGCCAGCGTTACGGTGATCGACGGGACGAACAACTCGACGGCAACCGTTCCCGCTGGAACCAGCCTCCGTGGGATCGCCGTCAACACTGTGACAAACAAGATCTACGTAACTAACAACGGTAACGGGACCGTCACGGCGATCAATGGCGCTGACAACACAACGACGAGCGTGGCGGCGGGCTCAAATCCCGCAGGTGTAGCGGTCAATCCGGTGACGAACAAGATATATGTCGCCAATGCCACCAGTTCAAACGTGACGGTGATCGATGGAACCAATAATTCCACGACAACTGTCGCCGCCGGTACGAGTCCGTCCAGCCCTGTGGTGAACGCCGTGACCAACAAGATTTATGTCTCTAATCTTCAGGGCAATAATGTGACAGTTATCGACGGATCGAACAACACGACAGCGAACGTACCGATAGCGTCGGGTTCCGGTGCGTTGGCTCTCAATCCAGTCACAAACAAGATCTATGTCGCAGGCGTTGGCGTAACCATTATTGACGGAACCAATAACTCGACCACCTCGGTCGCCGGAGGTGTAATCCAGACTTTAGCGGTCAACCCCGCGACTAACAAAATCTACGCAGGTGGCCCGGGAGGCGGAGGCACGGTAACCATCATCGACGGGACCAACAATTCCACGTCAAGTCTGGTGACCGGCTCGCCCAGTCCATCCGGCATCGCGGTCAACCCGATCACGCACAAGGTTTACGTTGCTCTGCTGGGGCAGTTTCCGGCGCCGAGCACGGTTTCGGTGATCACGCCCGCACCGACGAGCGCTATCCCACTTAATACGGCCATTACGCCGCTGCCCGGAAACACGACGACGACGAACACCACTACGTTTACGCTGACGGCGACTTCGAGTTATGCGCCGACCGCACCGCAGCCACGAAATGTCTATTTCCAGATAGACACCACAATCGGAACGTGGACGAGAGCGGCCAATACCGGAAGCACCGGGACAACGCTCACGGCGACGGCAACCACGACGCCGTTACAGCCCGGTATTCACACGATCTATTTCTTTGCGACAGATGGCAGCGACGCGACCTCGATCAATCAAACCCGGCCTTCGAAGGAGCTAGAGTCGTCTGCGGTGATAGGAGGGATCAACGCGTACCTTTTCCTTGTAAATGCCCCCCCGGTCTCGATGGGTTTTGAGAGTGACGTATCGACGAGGCCAAATGGCGACGGCTCTCTTTTGTCAAATGATATTGTGGTGCTGCGGCGGTTTGTAGCCGGACTCGACACGCCAAGTACAGATCCAAATGAGTTTCAGCGCGCCGACGCATCGCCTCGATCCACTCACGGTGATGGCCTTCTGAATTCCGGTGATGTTGTTCAAGCTCGGCGATATGTTGCCGGGCTCGACCCACAGACGGACGCGGGTGGGCCGACCGTGGCCGCGGATCCGCCGCCCGGCGCCGTTATTGGCGGCTCGCTGTTTGGCTCGAAGGTTGGGCAGCAGAGTTTGCTACGGCTTTCGAGCGGCAAGGGCGGGGCGGTCGTCGTGGAGCTGGAATCGCGTCGTGAGGTCGCGGCGGTTAGTTTTACAGTGCGTTACGATGCGAAGCTTGGGAAGCCGGTGGTGTCGTTGGGTGATCTGCCGGATGGGGCGGTTTTAACGGTGAATGATACGGTCGCTGGTGAGTTGACGATACTGATCGACTCGGCGGGGCCGCTTGGGTCTAAGGAGCAGGTGTTGCGGCTGGTGGAGATCTCGTTTGCGAACGGCTCATCTGATGGCTTGGTCGACTTTTATGGCGCTCCAAGTGTTTCGGATGTGTGTGGGGACGAAGTGAACTTCATCTCGCGGCGTGGGCACCCGTGACTTTTGTCTTTTCGATCTTTTTCCCTTTTTCTGAAAGGTAGCCGGAGAGTTTCGGCCGTTTTAGAGACCTTATCGCCGAGATGACCATTTGGGCGTTGAGCAATGCTCCGGCTTGGGTTGAATGGGTTCTGGCGTCGCCGAATAGCGGGGCGACCTTCTCCACGCCAAGGCGTTCGAATTCGATGGCGATGATCTCGTTAAGGTTTAAGAAAGCCGCTCCCGACGCTTTTGCGGCGTTGGCCGTCCACTTGACGAACGTTTCACTCTCCTTGCGAATGATCTTACCGTCCAGCCAATCTTTGTGGGGCACCATCGAGCAGAATATTGCTGTCGCGCCTTTCGCTTTCACATCGTTGCCGTATTTGCGCATATACCAGCCGAAAGTTCGTACGAGTTCCTGCTTGCCATCGAGTCGTGTGACCTCGGCGGTGGCATCATCTTCGCCGTGAAGAGCGGGGCGATCTTTCGCAGCCGGGTCGTTGTATCTGCCGACATCATTGTGGCCAAATTGGATCAGCACGAAATCGCCTTGCTTGAGTTCAGCGAAAACGCGATCCCAACGGCCTTCGTATTGAAACGTCCGGCTCGAGCGTCCGCCGATCGCGCGATTTACAACATTGATCTTTGACAGGTCAAAGAACTGAGCGAGTTCCTGCCCCCAACCTCGCAGCGGAGCGTTGCTATTCAGCGTCGAGTCACCGACGATGAACAACGTCGGCAGCCGTGGATCACGGATTTGCGATGGCGTGGTTTTCGAGTCGTCAACGATCGGGCGTGCGTCGTCTTTGACCTGGCCGGAAACCGAAATCGAAAGCAATAAGACGAAACAACGGATTGACGCCGATTTACACAGATTGCTAAATAAACGACTATTCATAAACCCGACTTGCCTAACACTTTTTCCGCGATAATCCGCGTCAATCCGTTGTTACTATTTCTCTTTCGCGATCTCGACCGCGAACACGTGAGTCGGCCCAAGCATATTCGAGCGAAAGACGATCCATTTGCCGTCCGGCGTGAAGGTGGCGTTTGGTTCAAGCGAATAGTCATGTTTTGCGAGATTCACTAGCCTCTCAGACTTTAACTTACCGCCCTCGGGCTTAAATAGGTAGATCCACTGACCATTGTCGCCGCGAGCCACGCTGTTCGGGCCGCCGCCGTCGCCGAGAAAGGTTTTGCCGTCGGACGAGACCCCGAAATGGACCGACCACTCTCGCTTTTCCATCCCGAATTTCTGCATCTTGCCGGTCTTAATGTCATACTCGGCGAGCCAGAACACCTGGCCTTTCGGCGTTTGCAGGTCGTAGTAGATGTGTTTGCCGTCCTGGCCAAAAAACTCGTGGCCGGCGATCTCCATATCCATCGTTCGGGTGTGAATTTTCTTCAGATCGGTGCCATCGGTGCGTATCGTCCAGATGCGGTCGACCTTGTGCCACGGGCCTTCGTGGCAAAACATTATCAGGCCCGGATCGGTCGGTGACATCTGGACGTGATTGAGCCAGTCAGTCGCCTGATGGAAAGTCTTGACCGCGCCGCTCCTGATATTGACCGTATAGAGCTGCATCGGCACCTTTGCCGCTAGGCGCCGCTCCATCATTTCACCTTTGCCTGGATAACTGTCGCGTGCCGGCACCTGACCGGCCGGGGCGTTTGGATTTGGCGTTGGCGTCGGAGTCGCTGCGGGCTGCGGACGAAATTCCTGAGGCAATTCGCCGACGACCATCGAGCCGGCTAGCAGCGTTTCATCAGCATTCAAGCCAAAGCCCGAACCGGTACGAAGCTTACCGTCACGCACGATCTCGCGCGTCGCCTTTGTATTAACGTCAGTCTCGTAGATCACATCGCCCTTAAAATAAAAGACCTTGCCCGTCTTCTTACCGACAACGACGTACGATGTGCGGCCCTGGACGATCTGTTCGATCTTTTTTGTCTTAAAGTCGTAGGTCGAAAGCCCCGTGCGTGTCGAAAAAACCAGCTTGTCACCAGCGTAGCCATTCTGGTGGAAATAGAACGATTGGCTATCGGCATCATTAGACAACCGCACTATGCGATGGCCTGTGTCCGGATCGACCCAATCATGCGGGAGATCAGGGGTCTGAGCCGCGATCGATCCGATCAGGAAAACCTGGCCAACTACGATCTGAAATATTCGTTTCATATGAAAGCGCTCCGCGATCTTGTGAGTAAGGCAGTGATCCTGTTCCACAGATTCGTATGGAACAGGATCAATTGCTAACGATGCTTTTCTTTAGACGTTAAAAGAAAAGGCGTACCCCGAATTGGACGTATCTCGGATTATTCACCGCGAAAAGGGTTCCGAAATTCGAGTCATATGTCTGCCGCAGACGATAATGTTTCAAGCCCTGCAGTGTTGTGATGTCGAACGAATTTGCGTTCCTAGTCGCAAATCCCGTCGGAACCGGAACGCTGAAGAAATTCAGCGGTATTGCTCCGCTCGGTAAGCGGTTATTAATGATCAGGTTCTGAACCGCGATCAAAGCCGGATCGGTAGCGCCGGTCGCAGCCGGCCGACCGTTGAATGCTGCCCATGTATTGTATTCGGCAAGTGTTACGGGCGTCTCGGTCGGCAAGGTGCCAAAACCAAACGGAGTATTTCCGGTATTGTTAAATCGAAAGACCGGATGGTTGAATGCATTCAGAAGATCGACGCGGAAGTTCAGCTTGCGTTTTCCTTCGCCGCCGAGGAATCCAAGGGTAAATGTCTTCTGGATCGACATATCAAAATACTGCTGGACCGGAGAACGGAGACTGAGAGTTCTGGGAGAATTACCCAACGATCCCTTTGCCGGACGCATGAACGCAGCCGGGTTCAGATATGGTTCGCAGCCGCCGCCGACCGAGCAGCCATTCGAATAGAGCGGATTCTTGAGCGGAACACCTGGAATGATATCCATTCGAACCGAACGATTGACACCACCGAGCCGATTGGTGTCCGTGATAAACGGCGTATACGGCTGTCCGCCCTGGAAGCGAAGCACGCCCGACATCGACCAGCCGCCGATGATCGCATTTGCCCAAGTCGGAGCCTTGCTGAACAACCATCGCTTTTGCCCAAACGGCAGATCCCAGACAAATGTATTGTTGAAATTATGTCGCAGATCAAAAGCAGATACCGCACGATCGCCGCTGCGAGGCTCTCCATAATAAACCTGGCCGAGGGTTGTCCCCGACGTCAGGACGCGAACGTCCGGCGACGAATCGGATGCGTCATCGATCGATTTGCCAAACGTATAATTCGACGAGAAGCTAAGCCCCTGCGAAAACCGGCGGCGAACCTCGATATACATTCCGTGATAGATACTCGTTGCCGACGGATTGAAATACTGGTTTAGGGTATTGAATCCAAAGAACGCCGAATTGACGCTGTTTCGCTGGATCGCAATAACCGCACCAAGCGCGTTTCGACGTCCGAGCGGATCCGCAAACGTGGTTTCGGCAGCCAGGTTGCTGGCCTCCAACAGTTCAACAAAATCCGGGTTGCGCGGATTGATATTTACGTTCGGCATATAAAGATGCGTACCCTTATTGCCAACATACGCCAGCTCGACCGACGTGTTCTTCATGAACTCGAATGAGAGTGTCACGTTCCAATTTTGTGTGTAAGGAATCCGTCCCGAGCCTTCCTGAAGAACTGCAAACCCCAGAATGCCTAGTGTGTTCAACGGGATAATCCCATTTGAGTTAAGCCCAAAAGTGGTTGTCAAAGCCTGTTGAAAACTACCGCCGCCGACAAATGGCGGATTCCCGGTTAAGCGTATCGGCTGAGTCGGGTTGGCAGTACCACCGACCGCAGATCCGTTCGCTAACGTAGAGACGTCCTGAAATACACCAAAGTCCGGATTGGGAAGCCGGTTGTTGCCAGTTAGCGGGGCGTGCGAGATGCCGTAGCCGCCGCGAACCGTAGTGTTCCGTTTAGCCGCCCATTCCCAATTCTTTGGACTCCAGGCAAAACCAAAACGCGGTTCGAAATTCTTCCAGGCGATCGGGGTCAGATAGGCCGATCGTCCTCCCTGTCCTGCCAAAGCGAAGACCGGGATCTTTACCGAAGTGGGGATCTGAGCAACGATCGCATTATAGTTAGCATTTGCAGGCGTCACGCCAAGTCCTGTAATGATCGCCGTACGCTGGGCGTCGGTCAGCACAACGGTCTCGGCCAGATCCGGCCGGAAAGAACCCTGCTGATTGTTACGCTCGCCTCGCGGCGTTTGAACTGAATAACGAAGTCCCAAATTGACGGTCAGATTAGGTTTGACCTTCCAATCGTTCTGGACAAATAGTGCGCCGTTCTTCCAATAGTAATTGTAATCGAGCAGTAGTGGCCTTACTGCCACAACATTAGGTACACCGATCAGCAAACTTGCCAGCGGATCACCGCCGTTAGCGGTATTTGTCGAACGGTTACTGCTTGTATTTAGGGTTCGGAATCCCCATCTGCCGCCAGAAGCCGCAAAGAAAGGAATCACGTTAAGCTTGGCGATATTAAAATTCCCACCAATCTTCCATGCCATATTTCCTCGATTCCAATACAGAATATCATCGATGGCGTACCGTTCTTCTTTGTTAAAGTTATTGGTCGATCCGGACGAACCGATATCGGCAAAAGCCGAATTTGTACCGGAATCTCCCAATTGAAACAGAGGGAGCCCGCCGCTTGTCAGACTTGGCAATCCAAGCTCTGTAGCGAGATTGCGGCCACCATTTATGGAAAACTCCGGGGCGAAATCCTCACTAAACACGCCCTTGGTATAACTGAGCCTAAGATTGTTTACGAGCGTCGGCGAGAAAATGTGATCGTCAGTAAGGAGGAACTGTTTTGCATCGCTAAACACGCCAGTGCTGCCGTTAACGTCAGTCCCAAAGTTGCGGACGGCGATCGCCGGCGTCACTGTATAGCGAAAGCTAGCCTTGTTTGAACGCGTAATATTATGATCAAACTTAAAGGTATATCGGCTTTCATTCTGCGTGACCTGTCGATTGGCGACATAATTTCGGATCAACCCGCCATCAACGAAATAGTCGCCGCCCTGGGGCATGAACTCCAGAATTTTAAGGGCCTTTGGGTCGATAAACGCTGCCGGTAATATATTGAGAGCTGCATTTGGCGCGGCATTCGTCGCTGCAGAGCATTGTGGCTGGCCCGCCGGATTTAGCGTCGCCCGCGGATCTCCGAACTGGCAATACTGAAAACCGGTCTGAAGGACGATCGGTATAAGCGATCCATTTGGGCCAAGAGTGAACTGCTGATAGATATTCGCCGGGCCCGTCGATGCAAGGCCAAATTGAGTGGCGACAGAAGCCGGGACCCAACCGCCGGCGGTCCTAACCAGATTACGAAAATCGCCGGCCCGCTCGGCATTTGACCGAAGCAGTGTGGTGACTGTTACGAAATCCTGCCGCCAACGCGGTTCATATGCAAAGAAAAAGAAGGTTCGATCATGCCCGTCATACAGGTGCGCCCCCCCCTCGCCAAACCGCGGAAGATATACAGGTCCGCCGACAGTTAACGAACCCTGCGTATATCGTAGGTTGTTGGCGGTACGCGGTGTTGTGCCGATCCGATAAGGCCGGGCATTCGTGAACGGATTGCGATGATATAGCAACGCCGTGCCATTCAAACTATTGGATCCCGACTTGGTCGTCGCATTGATTACGCCGCCGCTAGTGTTTCCGTATTCTGCCGAATAGGCAGAAGTTTGAACCGTAAATTCCTGAACCGTCTCCGGCGTAAAGCTGACGACCGATCGTCCGATGCCGACACCAGTGTTGTTGACACCGTCAGCCAGGATCGATGTGCCGCCGGGGCGTCCGCCGTTCAAACTAAGATTGTAGCCGGGCGATGGCTGGCCAGACGTCACCTCAGCATCCTCACTTCCGGCATCTCCGGAGACGTTGGCGACCGTAACAGCGAGATCGAGTACGCTACGATTATTCAGCGGCAATTCTCGAAGCTGCATTTCAGAGATGGTTCGCGTCGTCGCACCCGATTCGGTGTTGATCAGAGTGTCCTCAGCCTGAATGTTCACGGTCTCGGCAAAATTACCAACCTCGAGAATGATGTTAACGGAGAGAATCGTCGCGGTATCAACCTTAACTCTGTCGATCACCGCTTTTTTAAAGTTAGGAGCTTCAGCCAAAACCTTGTATTCCACCGGTTCGAGCGAGGATATCTGAAATGAGCCACTACTCGACGCGGTAACGGTGCTCGACTGATTAGTGCCGATGGTCGTAATTGTAACCTTTGCTCCCGGCACGACCGCGCCATTGGAATCTGTTACGGTTCCGCTGATACCGCCTCTATTGGTTTGACCAATTACCGCAAAACAAAAAATCAGGATAGAAACAAAAATTTTAACCAATCGCATAACGCTCCTCCAACTTCCAAATTCTCTTCGTACGCCCATAAACCGGCAAGTCAACCGCTTAACTAATGGGATAAAAAAAACAAAATCAACTTACAATGCCAACAAAGGAAAAACTGCAAGGGTGAATTATTCGGAAATATAACACGTTCGTAACACCTTGTCTACTAGAAAAAAACAACGGTTTTCGGCCCCACTACTTAAAATACTACGCCACTTCAAAAAAACGCCGGATCGTCATAAAAAGAGCACGATCCGGCGAGATCCTTGGCTCAAAGGACAAACCCTTAAAACAGGAACTTAAATCCGAGCTGAAAGCGTCGCGGATAGTTTGCCTGATTAGCCGCGGTGATCGTTCCGAACGTCGATCCTCTGTTTGTGATAGGTGCCGGGAGATAGACACGATTGAAGGCATTTAGTGCCTCCAGGCGAATCTGGAATTTCGTACTCTCGGTTATCCTAACATACTTCATGATCGAAAAATCGAACGTGTTACGCATATCCCCACGCACATTGGCAAATCGGAATGGCAAAGTGCGTAAATGTCCCTCGCTGGGCCCAACAGTAGAGAACGCAGCGGTGTTGAACCACCGGTCGACTGTCGGGTTAGCGATGGCGATCTCGCCTCCGACATAGTAGATGGGATTACTGGTATTGCCGTTCGCGTTACCCGTAAAACTGTACGACCCAAAGGTTAGCGGGATGCCCGTCTGAACCTGATAAACTCCCTGCAGTTGCCAGCCGCCCAAAACGCCGTCCACTATCCGGTTTTTGATGTCCCACCTCTGGCCGCGGCCAAAAGGCATCTTCCATGTTCCGCTGGCTGACAAGCGGTGCGGAACATCCTGGTCAGCGATCATCCTGGTCGGAGCGTCATCGCCGGCATTCAGATATTCGATGGCCTGGATCCATTTCGACCATGTATAATTCGCCTGAATGTTGCTGCCCCCCTGAAAGCGTTTCATAAATCCGAATTGGCCGCCGTGATACCACGATTTTCCGTCGTTAACGCGTGTGAGGACGTTACTCGCACCGAATTGTGGGAACGGCCTGTAAAGAATGCCCAAGTCGATCGTCGCGCCATTCAAAGAACCGCCGGGATAAAGGTTTCTGAACGGATTCGGCACATCACGCCCTAATTCATTGCTTCGTGCTGCGACGGCCGGGGATTCGGCACCGTTGACTATCCCGCCTGCAACCAAATACTTGGACGGTATTGCATTAATATTCTTCACGTGCTCAAGGTCATAGCCATAGTTACCGACATAAACGGCTTCCACAAACAAACCGCTGCCAAACTCGTGCTGGACGCCGAACTGCCACCGAAGCTGTTTGGAGGGCTTGGCATCCTTATTGAAGAACGCAATTGCTCCACCAAGTCCGGTCTGGCGGCCGTCGGCATTGCCAACCGGTTCCAGAATGTTGATCAGCGACGGGAACTGATCGATAGAAAACGGTATTGGCCGTCCGTTAGCATTGGTCGTCGTCGCGAGGGCGGTGGTGCGCGTGAATCCCGGCTGCAGAACGTCGCTGCGACGCTGACCGAGAAACCCTGCGAACAATCCGATACCGCCACGAAGCACCGTCCGGTCAAACAGACGATAGGCTGCGCCAAAACGCGGAAGGAAAGTGTTGTTCGGCGTGTTGTAGAGTTTCTCGGTGTCTTTGCCGGCGAAAAGCAATCCGCCTCTCAGGTTGAGGCTGGCCGGAGAGAACGGAACACCGTCTAGCCCTGTGACGGGAGTGGTGGTCAGGTTTGCTCGAACCTGCGCCTCCGACGGCTGAACATAATCAAAGTCGAAACCCGAAACGCTTTTATCCTGGCGCTCTGCAAGAGCTAGCTCCTTCTCGTAGCGCAGCCCGGCGTTGATGGTCAGTCTGCTGCCGATCCGGAAATCGTCCTGAACAAAGAATCCCCAGGTTTTAGAGTATTCGGAATAATCGGCCGCACGGAATACATCCTGAGTTGCCGGCAGCCCGAGCAGAAATGCAGCAAACGATTGAAGGCCGAGATAGTCCTGCGGTCCATCGTTAGTGGATGTGCTGCTGCTCCGTCTGGTATACGTGTTGTTGAACGCAAACCTCCCGGTTTGATTGGTATTCTGCTGATTCTGGTTCTCTCGATAGATTCGCAACTCACCACCGAACTTGACAGAATGCGTTCCCCACGTTTTGTTGAGAATGGCGACGGCATTGTGCGTATCGTTCGGGCGTATCTCGTTGGTGTTGTTGTTGCCGCTCAACGTTTGATTTGCCGGAAACTCAAATCTTGGGAACCGGCGGATCGCTACAGGAATAAGGTTGTTATAGGCCGCTCCCTGCGTAGGTCCCCAGATATTTGTCAGATCGAACCCAACCGCATCGTTCTGAGACTGCTGATATCGTATAAAGCGATTGTAGCCGTATTTGACGTTCAGAAAGGTGGTCGAATCAAATGTATGCACATCATCGATCACACCGCCGCGCGACAGGAACGAAAAATTCTGGCCCGCATATGCGCTGTCGGTATATCGATTGTACAAACCTTCGCGGGTATACCAGCTTCCCCGAACAAACAAGCGGTTGTTCTGGGTGATCTGCTGGTCGACCCTGAATGTCCAGTTAATATAGTCGGTGACTTCGAGAAGGTTTGAATCGTTGATGTTCCCGGCGAGTCCAGGGTTCTTCGGCGAGCCCATATATCCCATTACTGCACGCGCCACCGGACTGATACGGTTAAGCGGGATGATGTTTCCGGTAAACTGTGTTCGGACATTGCTGCTGCCGGTTGCTGTGACGGGATCATAAATATTCGTACAGTTCGCGGTAACCCCGGTTGGGCACATAAACTGGGAGAAATCTCCCGATCGGAGCGCCGCTGTCGGGATCCAGGTACTTCCACTCACACCGAACCTTGGACGGGCGTCGCTGATGTACTCCATACCAAACAGAAAGAACGACTTATCCTTGCCATTGTAAAGCCACGGAAGACGGATCGGGCCGCCAATGTGTCCGCCGAAACGATCGGACTTCGATTCGACGCGTGCCTGCCCGCGGGCTTTGCCAAAAGCATCGTTGGCTCCTATCGCGGAGGGCTGAAAGAACATATAGGCTGATCCGTGAAGGTCGTTCGTTCCCGATTTGATCGAGATACTCGTCACCGAGCCCTCGGTGTTTCCAAACTGAGCGTCAAACGTTGCGGTCTGGACCTTGAATTCCTGGACAACGTCGCTCGGCGGTACATAGCTGGCGGTAACCTCGTTCTCGTTTGCGGTCGCCGTGCTCGCGATGCCGTCGATCGTGAGGTCCATACGGTTGCTGCGAACGCCATTCACCGAGTAACCGACAATGTGGGTTGGTTCGTATGGACGGTCAAGACGCTCATCACCCTGAAAACCGACACCGGCCGCGGTGCCGATCAGCTTGTACGGGTCACCATTAGCAAGCGGCAGCTCAGCAAGCCGCTGCTGATCGACGACCTGGCCGAGCGAAGCGTTCTCGGTATTTAACGCTGGTAAGTCGCTCGTTACTGTAACGGTCTCCTCGGCACCACCGACCTCGAGAGCTATGTCGGCTTGAATCGCCCCGGAGATCTGCAGCACGATCTTATCGCGAATGACCCGCTTGAATCCGCTAGCTTCGACGGCAATCTGATAGGTACTCGGAAGCAAGAATACCGCCTGATAAAATCCCTCGGCGTTGGTCGTAAGAGTGGTTTTAGTGCCGCGTGAGATATCGGTAACTCTGACTGTCGCATTTGCGATCGCTTGACCGTTTGGGTCGGTGACAATGCCGCGGATCGTGCCGCGAGTTTCCTGCGCCGAAATAGTTTGCACGCCGATCAAAACTACCGACAAGGCGATAGTTGTTGCCAGTACAAATGATAGTTTCCGTAATCTTGACCTCATATCTTCTTCTCCTTCGGATATAGCTGAAAAGCTGTTATCAAATAGATCCTTCATAATGAAGAACAACGACAAATTCCCCTTGTGATCTTCCGATATCCCCGCGATTCGCCAGATTTTCATTAAAAAAGTTGGTCTTACCAACTATTTCGCTCTGATCGGCCACCCTTTTCGTTTAAAATCTCGGGTCGAACCGCTGATAACTTAGTCATACCGATCCGGCATTCATTTTTGTCGACACAACCGCTCAACTACCTTTCTTTACAACTTAATACGCCCTAAACCAGCAAAAGTAGCACCGGTTTCAAAAATTGGTAATATCTCTAACTTTCAACGTGTTCGATTGGTAAGATAACATCAATTAAACCCGGTGTCCAATAAAATATGCATTTATTGCAAAGATCCGTGAAACAAAAGCGAGATTCAACTCTGACAACCGCTGCGACCGCAGCCTCTAACGCTCTGGATTTCAGGTCGCACAATGATTTCCGGGGCCGACCGTGACTTGTTACAGCAATTTGGTTGCCACATGATAAATTCTCAGAAAAGATTTTGTAAGTATATGATATGACTCTATTTATGCTGTACGTTTCAGACTTGCACGTTCTGCCCGAAACTCGGACAGTATGCATTTTTTTGTAGAAAGTATGAGATTTCCAATTCCCTGTCCCGACCAAATAGTATCATGACTTACCCGGATCGATGGCGACCCGCGTTCGTCAAACCCGACAAACGGGAATGAGCGATCCAGACCGTTCGCCGGCCACCTTCAAAGTGTAAAAAACTTTGATTGGTCAAACCAATCAAATATTCCCATGGGATTTGGCGATCAATTGAACCTGGGCAATGGCCTTGATTCTCATTTCATCGAGACAATCTTTAAAGTGCCAATCAAGCCGGATGGAAGCACCTGGATCTTTTCCATCTCCTGTGGCTGAAATCGCTCACCATAACGAAGATTAAGGAGTTTGTAGTCGGGCAGCTTCCGGCCCGCCATGTAGTTAATAGCCGTATTTGCCACAACGACGCGAATCTCATTTCGCCCGCTCTTGACCAAATTAGTCACATCGAGTTTGTAGGGCGGACACCATAGCGATCCCGCTTTTTGGCCGTTTACATAAATATTCGCTGCCTCGCGGATTGGCGGATCGTACCAGGTACGCATGCCGTTTCGCTGAGGTTGCGGATCGAGTGCCTGCCCGTCACCGAAATCAAGGACAGCACGGTTGCCGGCTTTCAGGAATGCAACTGGAACCTCGAACGATTTTTCGTAGGCGGCGGTACCCGAATAGTAGCGATTCGATTCATTGTCCGCCCAGGAAACAAGACTCGGGAATTTTGATCGTGGATTCTGTCCGATCGAAACGTCCCAGTCTGAACTCAGATCAAGTGTCGAATCAGCCGCCGAAAACGCCTGCTTCCTAGCCGTGTTGCTTAAAGATCTCGTGAAAACTACAACATCTGATCCGTAAGGAGCAAATTCCAATGCGATGGTCGTCGAAGTCGCATTGCGGCTTACTACTTCGGCGGCATAAGATCTCCCATTGTGAGCGTCCCAGATCTCGGCCTGACCGCTGCCGATTCGGAATGTGATATTTACCTTCCTTGTCTGATTGGAAGTATTGGCCAGGAAGTAAACATGGTCGTCGCCGATCTGACGGTGAACAACGCCAAAATCCTTGGCCGACGGCGAGATCTCCGCATCAGGCTGAAGGAGTGAGCGCAAAGCCGTACCGATCTCTTCGTCTTTGTCAACCAGTTTTACAGAGGCATTGCTCGAAAGCCTCGTGATGATGGACTTAAATTCAGCCTGCTCAACCTCGGTCGCCTTGAGGCCGGGAACTCGGCCGGGAAACCGGCGGGTCGCGACAAGTTTACCGCCGCCTTTGACGAACTCATCAAGCTTTCGCAAGGTTGCAATCGGCATACGGTCGATGCCCGGCAGCACGACCACTTTATGTTTACTCGCACCAAGCGAGAGCACGCCGTTCGCGCTCTTGCCGACCGTCCTTAAAACCTCATCATCGAAAAAATCGACATTATATCCGGCCTCGAATATCGCAGGCATTATCTTTTCGCCAACCAACTCGCGATCACTCTCTATCAGATGAACACGCCCAGCCGAAAAATGCGCGTATGCGTCGGCCGTCGGCATGTAAAGAGCAACGTCGTTTTGCGGAGTTCCCTGCCTCAACAAGTAACTCAAACGCTGCAAATACACCGCAAGATCGGGCATCACGATCCACCACGGATTCTGTTCAGAATACGCACCGGCGGCGTAAAAACGCCAGCCTGGATATTCGACATAAGGCGGCGTGTAGCCCCAACCGTGACCGATCAATTGATTAATTCCTTGAAGGAAATGAATGTCCGCCTCAGCCTTTAGGTCGAGTGGTGTTGCTCTGAACACAGGTGAGTTCAGCCATGTCCACGTCTCCGACGAAGTCACGCTGCGGCCATAGATATGATTCGCCGACGCCGCCCAACGCGCGGCGCGAACCACTTTCCACTGGGCACCTTCGCCGTCGGAGATATCAGCCCATTTGTTACTCGATATGTTCGCCGCCGGAATTCCGTAGCCCTGAATGCGAAATTTCGTGCCATTCGCCTTTGACCACAACTGCATCGGAACCATGAACCGTTCGTCGAAAAGCTCCGTTATCGTCTTTCCCCAATCGTATCGAACGTCACCAGTCTTTGGCCCGACATCGGCCATCAATGCCGGCAGGTGCGGCTTGAGGTCGTAGCCGCGCCGCTTTTGAAATTCGGCAAGAAAATCGTCGGTCCAATCCTGATTGTAGACCTCGAGGCTGTCGCAAAATACGGAATAGGGTACTTCGTCCTTTGCAAACTTCTCGAACAACCGGTCACCGGTCAGCTTTAGGTAATTATCGACTGAGGGTTTATCTAAGTGATTAAGAACATAACCCTCAGAACCGATCGACGGTCGTTTCACCTGCATCCCGCTTTTGCCGGCGATAAAGAAAATGACTTCCGAACCCGCTACGCCGGGCGAGGCCAGAAACACATTGTCGTCGCGAATGTCGGTGACTTCTTTGAGGTCGCCTTCGGTGAAAGTATTTCCGCCCTTCGCAGACAGAAAGACAGCCATTAGCTTTTCTGCCGAAATAATCGACGGTAGCGGAATACGCGTCGCTCCAACATCGACCTTCACGCGTTCTACCCGCAACTGCCCTGCAGCCTCCGTGATCGGTGTCTTTGCCCCGCCAAACGACCATCCACTCCCCAAGGTCAGATCAAAACGCATACCGAGTTCTTTTGTCTTTTGGGCGGTGAATTTCAACATGTCGAGAAATTCATCGGAGAGGTATGGAATGTTTCGGTGGCCTGTTTTTGGGTCGTCCGGCAGCAGCGGATAAACCGGCTGAACCTCAACACCGCCGATGCCGCCCGCTTTCATCACTCTTAATTCGCGTTCCAATTCAGCTTTTGTAACAGCCGGCCCAAACCACCACCAACGCATCATTATGCGCGAATCGGCGGGCGGCGTTTCAAAACCACGCCGCACCTCGGCGATCGTTTGCGAAGAACCAACGACGGCGAAAGCACAAACCACAAACCAAGACACAAAAACGCGAATTACTTTCATCATTGAACTTATTTACCGATCCACTTTTGATATTCCTTCTCGATCTGATTGCCGTCTGCCTTTCCCGGCATGATCAGCAATCGATGCCGAAACGTTAGACTCTGTTTAGGCCGCAGCGTAAATTTGCGTTCGCCTTTTTCAGGAAGAAACGCCTTTTGACCGAATGGATTTAGCGCAAGCAACCCGTAGGGCCGCACCATCATCTTCGACGGAAAATTGTGATTGGACGGGGAGTCAAATACCGCAACGGTGAGATCCTCATTGCCGAGGCGGCCGGAAACAGATGCCCATTTTCCCGGCGTTCCCCAGATCTTTTCGCCAACCAGACCTTCGCTGTTCAGATATTTGCCGGTGAGATTGGCGGCCGAGGTCCGTTCCGATATGACACCGCTCATCGATGTCGTCTTTACGGGAAACTGATTATCCTGCTGGAGATTTACATTTAAATGTATCGCAAACAAACCTTCCTTATTGTCGCCAAAGACGATATCGACTTCGTTGGCCGTGAGCGTTGTTATGCGGTCGATCCAACGCATGTCTCCCTTTGCGTAAAAAATGAATTTTGTGGTTTCGATCAGCAAGACGTTGCCGTTCGGGTGGGTCCAGTCTGAGATAGTTTCGAGCTCGGCGCGTCCGTCTCCGTTCTTGACCCTTGGGATCTTTCGCAAAACGATCCGGCCCATGTGTTCCAGTTCCTTGGCCGTGCGGAATGTCGAGGTGTTCCAAAAATCGATCCCGTTCACATCACCGTAGCTGAACGACGCCCCAACCTGATGCGGGTGATTGATAGTTTCGCCGTCACGCGTTTCGATCGGAAAACCGCGAGTAACAAATGCGCCGCCAGCCGACATTATCGGGAACAGAACAGGGCGTTTTATCCGTTCGTCCCAGCGAAGTGATGTAAAAAGTTTGCCGTCGATCTCGACATCGACCCGTGTATCCTGATCGCGTGGTATCAGACGCACATCCTGACCGCGGGCGGCCAGCGTTAGAAACAAAACAAGGATTAGTAAAGATATCCTTCGCATCAACTTAAATGAAAGACTTCTTTAAGATCTCTTGAAACAGGACTGTTATCTGCATTCGACGGCATTATATCTTTCATAAATGCCCACCAGCGTTTGCATTCATCCGTGTCGGCTATCGTTCGCCACATTTCCTCCGACTCGATCTCGGCGTAACCGAACAGTTGGCTGGTTTCCGCGTCGAGAAAGATCGAGTAATTATGAACGCCATGAGCTTTAAGAACCGCTTCAAGGTCCGCCCAGATCGGCCGGTGCCGTCGTTCATATTCTTCGTGCGCATTACGGTCCACACTCATCAAAAAGGCTTTGCGGATCATTTTCCTAAAAGTTGAACCGAGCTGTCATTGATCTCAAACTTGCGGGTCTTTAAGAGAGTCAATACCTCTGCACCAGCGAGCAAAGCCGGGCCGTAACCGTGCGCCGCGAATTTACTGATCGGTCGATGGTAATAAAAGGCGTGGTCGAATGCCATACCCGTTCCTACACAAGTTCCCTCGACCTGACCGGCTTCATTGATCTTGGTCGTCACCGCATTCCAGGCCAAAAGTGCGGCGGGAGCATAGGCTTTGTCGGCGATCCAGCCGCGGTTTACGGCACGGGCCAGGGCGTAGGCGTAGATCGCAGTTGCCGAAGTTTCGAGATATGAATCAGGGCGGTCCAAAAGCTGATGCCAGAATCCGCTTCCGGATTGATACGAAACGAGCCCTTTAGCATGAGCTTTGAGCAGCGCCAATATCTCTGGTCGCTTTGGATGATTTTCAGGCAAAACCTCAAGCAATTCGACCTCGGTCATAAAGGCCCAGCCGTTTGCGCGTGCCCAGCGAAACTCAGGATGCTCGCCCATCGATTCGACCCATCCGTGCATAAAGACGCCCTTTTCCTTGTTGAACATCTTGTCCCGGAACAGCAATACCTGCCGGCACGCTTCGTCGTAATATTTGTTGTCGCCAGTCAGTTTGCCCATCTGTGCGATCGCCGGAACGCTCATAAAGAGGTCGTCGAGCCAAAGCGTATTCGGCTGCGGCCGATTGCGAGCCAAGGTCCCGTCAGCGAGACGAAACTGACGATTCATAATATGGTTGAGCCCGTTGTCTATGATAGGGCGAAGATTTGCCTTGCTACCGGCGCGAAGCGCCTTGATCATCGCTGCCGACATCGCACCGGTGTCATCGAGCACTCGAGGATTTATCAGATTTCGAAGCGGCATCCGAGCTTCCCATTCCTCGTAGTTGGCCGAGGGGCGGCGAAATGCAGCCGCCGAGTTGCCGATAAATACGAGTCTTTTCTCGGCATAGTCACGGTATTTCACATCGCCAGTTGCCTCGCTCGCAAGCAACATGCCCGCGTAAGTTACGCCCCACTCGTACGAAACGATACGAAAATCGCCCCGCTGCAATATCGTATTCGCGTCGATCTTCGACGCGTCCGTAAATAGCTCGCCCGTCTTTTCGTTGGCAAATGAAGGCGGCGTCACCTTTTCCAGGTAACCGTGAATGCGACTTATCACTGCGGTCACATCTTCCGTTTTTGGGATGCCGTAAGGGATCGGGTAGTTCGGCTTTAACAGATGAAGCGGCGTCGTCGCGTCGGTTTGAGCGACAATCGACTGGCCTAAACAGGCGATTATTAGGAACAATGCAGAAACTTTCATAAAACTTCTTTCGTGTTTTTACTTCTTGATCTTTATGCGATCGTCAGCGTCAACCTCGTCACCGATGCCGGTGCGAACTTGTAAACCAGACGGCCACCAGTTCCAACACTAACATTCTCATTCCTCGGAACCAGACCATTCGGATTCTCAAACGTATTTTTTGCCCGGATGTCGGTCGATGACAACACTCGGGCCTCGGCTCCGACGATCCTCGCTCCGCCGATGTTGATCGCTGTTTCGCGGACATTTTTCGCGTCTGGATTCACGGCAGTCAGCGTAACCGTTTTCCCTTTGACCGATGCCGAACCCTGCAGGCCCCAGAATTTTGTCGGGATCTCTTTGCGTGCGGCGTCAAATCGCGAGAACGAAACTTCCGGCGAAGTAAATTGAGTCCTTACCGACGTCGCTCCGGCGTGCGGCATATACATTTCGAAAACGTGATAGTTCGGCGTGAGCAGGAATTTGTCTTCGTAAGTGTGGAATAACGAATGGATCGTATTCACAAGCTGTGCCGGATTAGCCATCACGACCTTATCGGCGTGACGCTGGAACGTATCGAGGTTGATACCCGAGATCAGTGCGTCACGCAGCGTTCCGGCATAAGCATATAGATAAGCAGGCGGCATGTCAGCATCCTGCCAATGCCACGCTCCCCATTCGTCAACGACGAGTTTGACGCGGTGTTCGCGATCGATCTCGCCCATAACCTGCCAGTGTTCACGAATCAAGCTGTCCATCCGGTCGGATCGCATCAGCAAGTCGTACCATTCATTAACGTCGTACTCAGATGCATTTCCCTTGCCCGTCGTGTGGCAATAATAATGAAGAGCCCAACCATACATTCGATTAAGCTGGCCCATTCCTTTCTCGGTAAATTTCGTGAAGAAACGTCGTGTCCAACCAAGGTCACCGCCGTTCGGCCCGGCACCGATCAATTGCAATTTCGTTCCGTAGGTCGGCAGCCATGCGACGTATTTACGATATTCCGTTGCGTATTCCTCAGGTGTAAATTCACCGCCGCAGCCCCAAGATTCGTTGCCGACGCCCCAAAACGAAATGTTGTACGGATCCTTGCTTGCGTTCGCAGCTCGCTGACTCGATAGCGTAGTCATTCCCGCCGGTGCGTTACAGTATTCGAGCCACTGCATAAACTCCGCCACGCCAAACGAGCGAAGATTTGCTGCCAGATAAGGCTGCGCGCCGACGAGCTTGCAGAATTTTATGAACTCGTCCGTGCCAAACCAATTCGGCTCATACTTCTGCGGGCCGGAGCTTACATCTTGATATGATTTTGGTCCTTTGTATGTCGTATCGGCCCAGAAATTGACTCTCGAGGGACGCTTGTCACGCGGCCCGACGCCGTCACGCCAATCATATTGATCGGCAAAACAGCCGCCCGGATAGCGAATCACGCCGGGCTTGAGCTTTTTAAGATTATCGACGAGATCCTTTCTGATGCCGCCGATGTTCGGTATCTTTGACTTCTCACCTACCCAAATACCGTCATAAACAACGCCGCCGAGATGCTCGACGAAATGGCTGTAAATGTTCGGATTCACGACACCGATCGGTTCGTTTATCAATATCTCGACCCGCGATTCGGCCGTCTGCGAATAGATCGCCTGTGGAGTGATCAGAGCGGCCGCTCCGGTCAGCAGCGAACGATTCAAGAACTCTCGTCTTCCAATTTCCATAAGTTTTTACAACTCTCGTCGAATTAGTAAACCGCTTAACTAGCTTTTTGGTCAGGTTGCTGTTATATTGCCGTACATCGGCTAAACGTCAAAAAGACCAACGGATGTTCAAGGATTACAAAACGGTATTTTGTAGAACTTTTCTATAACATTTCGGGCGCAATTACAAGCGTAAATCTCTGATGGGGCATCGAACGAGATGACATTTATCTGCAATGAATTTCGCGCTCCTTTGCGATCTTTGCGGGCTTTTAGATAAAAACGCCCTCTCAACGCAAAGGCCGCTAAGGGACGCAAAGAAACGCAATAGAAGATTCGATCTGTCTAAAAAAGGTGGTGTTTATGAAACTTACCGACACGTCGTTTAGATCAATATTCTACGCGGTCATATTGATCGCCGCACATGCGGTTTGGGCCGCGCCGATGACCGCGCTCGACCTTTCGGGCGAATGGCGTTTTGCTCTCGATCCCGCGAATATCGGAGTCTCGCAAAATTGGTTTGGCCCAAAAGAGACGAGGTTCAAGCGGTAAAAAAAATGAAACAACTCAGGTCACAACGAATGGTTCTTGTCATCATGTCATTGCTCGCAATGACTTGCCCTGCACAAGTGAGCCTCGTTCCGATCGCCGAGGGTTGGGCAAAGAATCAGGTTAACGCAGTCATTTTTCGAAAAAACTCGGTTACCTCGCACCGCGATCATCAATACGCGGCATTTTACGATGCCGATTCTAACGTAGTTGTAGCGAAACGCAGACTCGGCTCGACCGATTGGATTATTACAAAAACCGAATTTACCGGTAACACCGCCGACGCCCACAACTCGATAAGCATCGCCGTCGACGGCCGCGGCATTCTTCATTTGGGGTGGGGAAATCACAACACAAAGCTCAACTATGCTCGGTCCGGAAAATCGGAAATGCCGGGTGCGTTCTCGCTCTCGACGATGGTCGGACATAAGGAAGACAAGGCCAGCTACCCCGAGTTCTATTCGATGCCCGGCGGCGATCTTCTATTCTTCTACCGCGACGGGGCATCCGGCAATGGCGATCTTGTGCTCAACCGTTGGGATGCAAATAGGCAAACATGGCATCGCGTTCAGGATAAGCTAATCGACGGCGAACGCCAACGAAACGCATACCCGCAGATCGCGGTCGATCGCCTAGGTTCGATACATCTATCGTGGGTGTGGCGCGAGACGCCCGATGTCGAGACCAACCACGATCTGTGCTATGCACGGTCCGACAACGGAGGAAAGACTTGGATAAAGTCGACGGGCGAGAAATATATATTACCGATCACAGCCGCAACCGCAGAGTACATCCACCGAATACCGCAGAAAAGCGAGCTGATCAATCAGACTTCGATGACGGCGGACGAACGCGGCCGACCGTTCATAGCGACCTATTGGCGTGATGCGGACTCTCTCATTCCGCAATATCGAGTTGTCTATTCGAACGGAAGAACTTGGAAAACGTCGCAGGTCGGAACTCGAAAAAACGCCTTTTCCTTTAGCGGCGGCGGTACAAAACGAATTCCGATCTCGCGACCGCAGATCGTCGCAAACAAAGGGAGCGTGATCGTAATCTTTCGTGACGAAGAGCGTGGATCAAAGGTGTCGGTTGGAACCACGACTAACATAAATTCCAACAAGTGGACGATCTCCGATCTAACCGCAGCATCGGTGGGCATGTGGGAACCGAGCTACGATCACGAACTTTTTCGAGCGCACGGTCTGCTCGATATTTTTGTCCAACGCGTCGGGCAGGGAGACGGCGAAAAGCTGGAGGAGGTCGCTTCGCAGATGGTCTCGATACTTGAATGGAGACCAAGGAATTAAATCATGACGTACTTTAATATCTTGACTATATTGCTGCTGCTGACTACCGCCGCGATGGCGCAGACTACTCACAAATTTGATTTCGGGTTTTCGAACACCAGAGGTTCGACAAAGGTTCTCGCCAGCGATCTCTATTCTAGTGAAAAGGGCTTCGGTTTCGAACCGATGGCGGAGGTGAAATGTAACAGGGATGGTTGTACGTCGGACAAGGCGTTCTATTTCTCGGCCAAAGTTCCGGAAGGCAATTACAAGGTAACAATAGGTTTTGGCAGCAGCTCATTTGCAACCGCTCCAGTCGTAAAAGCCGAACTCCGCCGGCTCATGTTAGACGGCATTGCGACCGCTGCGGGCAGGTTCGTTACAAAAAGCTTCGTCGTCAACGTCCGGACGCCGCGGATCGCTACCGGCGGTGAGGTCAAACTCAAAGACCGCGAACGCAACAGTGAACAATGGGCTTGGGATGAAAAACTGACGCTTGAATTCAACGGAACGCAGCCCTCGATAGGCAGCATCGTGATCGAGCCAGTATATGTTCCGACGGTCTTTCTACTTGGTGATTCCACGGTCTGCGACCAGCCCGGCGAGCCGTACGCGAGTTGGGGGCAGATGCTGACGAGATTTTTCGCCGACAAGATCGCTGTCGCAAATCACGCCGAATCGGGCGAATCTTTGAAGAGTTCATTCGGTGCAAAACGCCTCGACAAAGTCGTCAGTCTTATCAGACCGGGCGACTTTCTGTTGATCCAATATGGCCACAACGACATGAAGGAAACGGGTGAAGGCATCGGAGCTTTCGCTAGCTACAAAACAAGCCTGAAACAGTTCGCCGAGGCTGCGACAGCAAAGGGGGCGATGGTTATCCTGATCAGCCCGATGCATCGACGAACCTTTGACCCCACAGGAAAATTCATTACGAATTCGCACGGCGATTATCCCGCCGCAGTTCGCCAAGCCGCGATAGAAGCAAAAGCCGGGTTCATTGATCTCCATACCCGGAGCAAAGATCTATACGAAGCGTTCGGGAAAGAAGGTTCTGGCGCGCTCTTTAAGGAGGGCGACGGTACGCATCACAATGCGTTTGGAGCGTATCAATTGGCCAAGATCATTGTCCAGACGATCCGCGACCAAAAGGTGCGGCTGGCAAACTATTTAGCGAAGGACTGGAAGATCTTTGACCCCAAACGTCCTGACTCACCTACCGCATTCAGTGTTCCGGCGAGTCCGGCGGTTGCTCATCAAAAGCCTTTAGGAAACTAGGTAAAATGAACAATATTTTACGGTACTTATTTCTCCTGCTTCTTGTTGCATCGGCGACGATGGCGGCTTTCGGGCTAGCCCGTTCAAGATACAATTTCAACCAGGACTGGAAGCTCTTTGTCGGAGATCCGGCGGGCGCTGAGAATCCGGATTTCGACGACAGTAGTTGGAAGATCGTCACAACGCCACGCCCGTGGAATGAGGACGACGCGTTTCGCAAGGACATTAGAGATCTTTCAACAGGCATCGCTTGGTATCGCAAGCATTTCAAATTGCCGGCTGGCAGCACCGGCAAAAAGGTCTTTATCGAGTTTGAAGGAATAAGATTCGGCGGCGAATTCTATCTTAACGGCAAACCCATCGGCCGTAGCGACAACGGCGTTATGGCGTTCGGGTTCGATATAACGGGTGCGATCGTGCCTGGAGAAAACGTCATAGCCGCGCGGATCGACAACTCGTGGGAGTACAAAGAAAAATCGTCCGGATCCGCGTTTCAGTGGAACGACAAGAATTTTAATGCGAACTATGGCGGTATCAACAAGAACGTCTGGCTCCACATCATCGACAAGCTGTATCAAACCTTGCCGCTCTATTCGAATCTGCAAACCACCGGTGTTTATATCTACGCGACCGAGATGGACCCAAAAAATCGAACCGCGCGAATAACCGCCCAAACCGAGATCAGGAATGAACATTCGACTAATCGCACCGTCAGTTACGAAATACTGATCGAAGACAATCACAAGATCATCAAGACGATAAATGGCGGAAAACACACGATTGCTCCGAATGAGACCAAAACGATCTCGGCGTCGGAAAAGCTCGCCAATCTCAATTTCTGGAGCTGGGGCTATGGCTATCTTTATAACATTTACACAAATCTGAAGGTTGACGGAAAGATCGTTGATTCGGTAAAAACACGCACCGGTTTTCGCAAAACGGAATTCGGAAACGGCCTTTTAAAACTCAATGACCGCACGCTCCAGATCAAGGGCTACGCGCAGCGAACTTCCAACGAGTGGCCCGCGCTCGGCAATGCCGTTCCGGCCTGGCTGAGCGATTACAGCAATCGTCTCATGGTTGAATCGAACGGCAACCTCGTTCGCTGGATGCACATCACGCCGTGGAAACAGGACGTCGAATCATGCGACCGCGTCGGCCTGATGCAGGCGATGCCCGCCGGCGATGCCGAACGCGACGTCGATGGTCGCCGCTGGGAACAGCGAAAAGAGGTGATGCGCGACGCGATCATCTACAACCGCAATAACCCTAGCATTATTTTTTACGAGTCCGGCAACGAGAGCATTTCCGAGCCTCACATGCAGGAAATGAAGGACATTCGCGACAAATATGATCCGCACGGTGGCCGTGCCGCAGGTTCCCGCGAGATGCTCGACAGCAAGGTCGCCGAATATGGCGGCGAGATGCTTTACATCAATAAAAGTGCCCGGCTGCCGATGTGGGCAACCGAATATTCGCGTGACGAAGGCCTGAGAAAATATTGGGACAATTATTCTCCGCCCTTTCACAAAGATGGCGATGGCCCGCTGCACAATAATGCAGATGCCAGTGCCTACAACCGTAATCAGGACAGCCATGCGATCGAGAACATTGTCCGGTGGTTCGACTATTGGGAAGCGCGTCCCGGAACAGGAAAACGTGTCAGCTCGGGCGGCGTAAACATCATTTTCTCCGACACAAACACCCATCATCGCGGGGCTGAAAACTATCGTCGCAGCGGCGAAGTCGACGCCATGCGTATTCCAAAGGACGGATTTTTCGCGCACCAAGTGATGTGGGATGGTTGGGTCGATGTCGAACAACCGCGAACGCATATCATCGGGCACTGGAACTACGCAAAAGGAACAAAAAAAGACGTTTACGTCGTTTCGAGTGCCGAAAAGGTAGAGCTGTTTATCAATGGCGTGTCAAAAGGCTTTGGCACGCAAAGCAGTCGATTCCTCTATACATTTAAGGACATTGAATGGCAGAGCGGCGAGGTCAAAGCTGTCGGTTATGATTCCGTAGGCAAGGCCGTCACGCAGAACACAAAGAAAACCACCGGCGAACCGGCAGCAATTCGCCTCTCGACGCAGACAGGGCCAGCAGGTTTGCAAGCCGACGGTTTTGACGTTGCACTTGTGACGGTCGAAGTTGTCGATAATAAAGGAAACCGCTGTCCGACGGCTCTCGACATGATCGATTTCACGCTCACCGGCGAGGCCGAATGGCGCGGCGGTATTGCTCAGGGGCCGGACAACTACGTGCTCGCAAAGAGCTTGCCCGTCGAGGGTGGCATAAATCGCGTGCTGATCCGTTCGACTCGAAAAGCCGGAGAGATCCGCGTAAAAGCCACGACGAAAGACGACCTTCTGCGGTCAGCAGAGATCAAGATCGACTCACGGCCGATATCGACGGCGGCGCTGTCCACGGTTTTTCTCAGCGATTTTACAAATATCAACCTCAGCCGCGGCCCGACACCGCTCGGCGAATCATTCAAAACGGAACGCCGCACGCTCGACGTTGCAAGCGTCACCGCCGGTTCAGAGAACGAAAAAGCCAAAAACAGCCTCGACGATAACGAGTTGACCGACTGGATCAGCGACGGCAAACCGGAGAATGCCTGGATCAAATATGATCTTTCCCGACCGGAGTCGATCCATCAGGTAGTGCTCAAACTCGTCGGATGGCGCACTCAGAGTTATCCGCTTCAGATCTCAGTTGACGATAAGGTCGTGTATAAAGGCGTCGCCCCGCGCAGTCTCGGCTACGTGACATTTACGTTCCCCGCGACGACGGGCAAAACGGTCAAGATCGAGTTGACCGGTACCGCAAGCAACCGCGATGCATTTGGCAATATTATTGAGATCATTGGCATACCGGACCCGAATTCGCCCGCGAATCGGGGCAGCGCGACAAAACTGGGAATTGTCGAAGCGGAGTTCTATTCCTCCGTGATCAAATAGTGCGAATGTTCAAGAAAGGAAAAACGATAGCCACGAATGCACGAATCTGCATGCTTGGTTTTATTCGTGCATTTATGGCTAATGTAGTGATTTTTCACTTATGAAAGTAACACGACGCGAATTCATCGGCGGTTTGGCAGCAACGGGAGCGCTCGCCAAGGCAGGATTTGGCGCCGAGCCGCCCGCGAAGATCGACCGCTACGCCCTCGTCTCACGCCACAATCCCGTGATCCGAAAGCTCGATCGGCTCTCGCCGCTGTCGGTCGGCAATGGCGAATTCGCATTCACCTGCGACATCACCGGCCTGCAAACATTCCCCGAGGAATACACCAACGGAATGCCGCTCTGCACAATGTCCCAATGGGGCTGGCACACCAAGCCGATGCCCGACTACCTCAAGGGCAAAGATCTAAAGCTCACCGACTATGACACCTACGGACGCAAGGTCGGCTACATGACCACAAAGACCGGCCAGGAAGAGCTGTTTGATTGGCTACGCGAAAATCCGCACCGGCTACATCTGGGGCAGATCGGATTTCGGCTCACAAGGACGGACGGCACGGAGGCTGTCGCTAAAGACATCTCCCTAATAGAGCAGAAGCTGGACCTCTGGACCGGCACCATACACAGCCGATTTTTATTTGAAAACAAGGAAGTTAGTGTCGCGACAGCCGTCCATCCAAGGATGGATATTCTTGCTGTCAAGGTCGATTCTGTCCTGCTCAGCAAGAAAGATAAACTCTCGATCCGGTTTAGTTTTCCTTATGGCTCATCAACGATGCAAGCAGCCGACTGGAAAGCCATTGACAAGCATCAAACTCGAAGGACTTCGGCTAAGAATCAAGCCGACCAAGTCACATACTTTCAAAGAACTTTGGATAGCGACAATTACTTTGTCCAGATTCGATGGTCGGGAGCCGCGATTGGCTTAGTAAACGAAGGGCAACATCGTCACTCACTCTTCTCGGCACATGGTACAACCATGGATTTCACTATAGGTTTCAACAAGACATTTACGGAGAAGCCCATACCGAAAGCGAGTGAAAGCTTTCGGGCTACGACGGCTCATTGGCAGAATTTCTGGGCGACCGGAGCTGCGGTCGATTTCACCGGAAGCAATGACAAACGAGCCTCCGAGCTCGAACGCCGCGTCATTCTCTCGCAATATGTGACCGCTATCCAATGCTCCGGCTCGAGACCGCCGCAGGAAACGGGGCTCCGACGAATAGTTGGTACGGCAAATATCATCTCGAGATGCACTGGTGGCACGCGGCTCAGTTTGCCTTGTGGAACCGTTTCCCGCTGCTAGACCGGAGCCTCGATTGGTACAACGACGTGCTGCCGAGTGCGAGAGAGCGGGCGAAACAGCAAGGTTACAAAGGCGCACGTTGGGCAAAGATGACGGAGACCTCAGGCCGTGACAGCCCTTCGCCGGTCGGTACGCTTTTGATCTGGCAGCAGCCGCATCCGATCTTTTACGCCGAGCTTGCGTATCTTAATCGCCCGACCAAAGCGACGCTTGATCGCTTTAAAAACATCGTCGAGGAAACGGCAACTTGGATGGCCGACTACGCCCATTACGATAGGGAAAAAGACCGCTACGTTCTCGGCCCTCCCGCGATCCCGGCCCAGGAAAATCACCCGGCACGAGAGACTTGGAATCCGACCTACGAACTCGAATACTGGCATTTCGGTCTAAAAACCGCCCAAAAATGGCGTGAGCGACTCGGCCTGCCACCCGTTGCCGAGTGGGATACGATCATCGCCAAATTGTCCAAGCTTCCAGTCGGCAGTCCCGGACAGGCGAAAGCCGTAGCTCAGCAGCCGCCCGCGTCAAACGCTAATATCGACACTATCATGCTCGCCCAACAGCAAAACGACGCGGCCAAAGCCTCAGCAACAAAAGCTGTGTCCGAGCCATTCGATCCAACCACATCAGTCTATTGGGCCCACGAAAACGCGCCGCAATCATTTACCGAACGCAATCACGATCATCCCTCGATGCTCGCAGCCTTCGGCATTTTGACCGGCGAAAAGGTTGACCGCGAGACAATGCGGCGGACGCTGAAAAAGGTCATGGAGGTTTGGGATTGGCCGAGTACGTGGGGTTGGGATTACCCGATGGTGGCGATGACCGCGGCTCGGCTCGGCGAAGCAAAGATCGCCGTCGATGCCCTGTTGATCGACACGCCAAAGAACCGATATTTGGCTAACGGCCACAACTATCAGCGGCCAAACCTGCCGCTCTACTTGCCGGGAAACGGAGGTTTGCTATACGCGATCGCCTTAATGGCCGCAGGCTGGAAAGGCGCTCCGAAGAAACATGCTCCGGGGTTTCCGGATGATGGCTCGTGGACAGTAAAGGTTGAAGGGTTTGATCCTGGTATCCATTCACAGATTTAGGAATTGATCGGAACAAATGAATGAGAAAAATCGTATTACAGACGCAATCACGTTGCATCAACACCACACAGATATGAAGAAAAGTTTTTTAAAAAAATTCTTGTTTTCGAGCAGAAAATACATCATAACGCGTTTATTTGCAACAGTTGACTGTCCCACGCGGACCTTGGGACAGTCGTGGGACACTTTTGGGACACGACAGACCGTCAGCAGTTCATTTCGCGTTATCCATACTGTTTTCATGCTGTTAGCGTTGATGCCGGGCTCATTCGGACAGAATCGGCTCGTCAGGCAAATGGAATCCCTTTCCCGTGGCGTTGTCGCCGTCAATCAGGGCGGCAAGGTCTTTGTGTCGTGGCGTATGTTTGGTACGGACGCAGATAATGTTGCGTTCAACCTATACCGCTCGACTGATAACGGAAAGCCTACGAAGCTAAACGACAACCCGATCGCGAACGTGACATTCTTCATCGACGAAAAGGCCGATCTTGCAAAAACAAACGCCTACTTCGTCCGTCCGGTTTTGAATAAGAAGGAACAGGCACCGAGCACGGCGTTCACATTTAAGGCAAATTCGCCCGTTCGCCAATATCTCTCGATACCGCTGCAAACACCGGCTGGCTATACGCCGAACGATGCTTCCGTGGGTGACCTCGATGGCGATGGCGAATACGAGATCATTCTGCACCAAACGGGCCGTGGACGGGACAATTCACAGGCCGGAATGACCGATCCGCCAATATTGCAGGCGTACAAAATGGACGGCACGCTCATGTGGTCTCTCAATCTCGGTAAGAACATCCGCGAGGGTGCCCATTATACGCAGTTCATGGTCTACGATCTTGATGGCGACGGCCGGGCAGAGATCGCGTGTAAGACGGCCGATGGGACGACGGATGGCAAAGGAAAAGTGATCGGCGATGCGGATGCGGATTGGCGAAATCCGGAAGGTTCGACGGCAGACGGCATCGCACTTCCCGGCGAACGGGGAGCAAGAAATGTCTCGGGCTACATTTTAAAAGGCCCAGAATACCTGACGGTTTTTGACGGCCGGACCGGAGCCGAACTCGCGACGACGAAATACATACCGTCTCGTCATCCCGAGTCCGACAATCCGACGACCGAACAGATGAAAAACGTCTGGGGCGACGGCTACGGCAACCGCATTGACCGCTTTCTGGCCGGAGTCGCGTATCTCGATGGCGCACGGCCAAGCCTGATATTCTCACGCGGCTACTATACCCGCAGCGTGATCGCGGCGTGGGATTTTCGTGGTGGTAAGCTGACTAATCGCTGGGTTTTTGACAGCAGTTCGAGCGACGAGAATAAAAAATATGCGGGCCAGGGCAATCATCAGTTGAGCATCGCCGACGTCGACGCGGACGGCAAGGACGAGATCGTCTATGGAGCGATGGTCCTCGACGATAACGGTAAGGGCCTCTACTCGACTGGCCTCGGACACGGCGACGCTCTGCATGTCTCAGATCTCGACCCGGACCGCCCGGGCCTCGAAGTGTTTGATATTCAGGAGAGGTTTGACGACGCCGGAGCACATTTTCGCGACGCCCGAACAGGCGAGATCCTTTGGAAAAAACCATCGATCAAAGCCGGTGAGGACGGCGAAGGCCCGGGCCGCGGCCTCTCCATCGACATTGATCCCCGCCATCGCGGAGCCGAATCATGGGTCTTTGGTGCCCAGATCACCGGACTTTTCAACACGAAGGGTGAAAAGATCTCAGATAAAAACCCTCGCTCCTGCAACTTCGGGATATTTTGGGATGGTGACGTGCTGAGCGAATTATTAAACGGCAATGCGGTCTCTAAATGGAACTGGGAAAAGGAAACGACCGACCTGATATTCACCGCTGAGGGTTGCGCTTCCAACAACGGCACCAAATCGACACCGGCCCTGAGCGGTGATCTCTTTGGCGACTGGCGCGAGGAGGTTATGCTGCGAACAACCGACAATAAGGAGCTGCGGATCTTCACGACGACGATCCCGACCATGCATCGCTTTTACACCTTCATGCACGACCCGCAATACCGCGTAGCGATCGCGTGGCAAAACGTCGCATACAACCAGCCGCCGCACACGAGCTTTTTCGTCGGCGAAGGCATGAAGCAACCGCCGCGTCCGGCGATAAAGCTTGTGGGAAAATAGGTCACTTAGCGCGAAAGATCAGACATCCAAACACCGGCCCTGCGGTGTGTCCGGTTTCGGGTTCGAATCTTACGGTCACCGTTGTCTTACCCTTCAACAACTCGGCCGGGATCGGATAGTCGCGTTCGATCCATTTGCCGGGTTTGTTGTAGCCGAGCGTTTCGGAAGCGATCCGCGTACCATCGATAAGGATGTGGAACAGGCGTTTACGCTCCTCGCCCCAGTAGGTCGCTTTGAGCGTCAAAGGCTCGTCCGCAACCTTCGCCTTGAACTCAAAGAATCCGCCGGTGCGTGCGTCACGGCCGTTTCTTCCTCGGTACGAGACCGGATATGAGATCGACGACGTCAATGAGTGGTCGCGTTCCGGCTGCATCTCGCCGAGGTGCATGACATCGACCGAACGTGCCTGGAGATCTTTCAAACGTGCCTGTTCGGCGGCGAAGGCGACCTGCTCCTTCGCCCATTCTTCGTCGGTAAATCTCGCGAAATAGACAGCGGTCCGCCGTTCCCATTGCGAGTAGAAGGGCTTTAGAGTGAGGTCTGTCGGTCGACCGATCTTGTTGGTGACAAACGTCGCGGGCTGCGGCCCCGGCGTGAGCGAGCCGAGGAGATTGGCCCCAACCAAAGCCGGAGCCACACCGGTAAACGGATCTTTTGCATCGCCCAGATCAGCTGCCAGCACAAGCGGGCCGTTGAGCAAGGCGATCATGTTCGGGTTGTCCGATGTGGCTTCGATCCTCGGTTTCATCGGCAGAGTGAGAGCGAGTTTGTCGCCGGTCTTCCACTTGCGACGGATAGTTGCGTAACCGTTCTCGTTTACGATCTTCGAGGCCTTTCCGTTGATCTTCAGCGACGGATTTTCGCACCAAAAAGGTATTCGCATTGCGATAGCGAATTCCGATTCCCTTTCGACCTTTGTCACCGAAAACCGAACTTCTTCAGCCAGCGGATACCCGGTCGAAAGCTCAAATTGCGCGTTTCGTTCCTTCCAATCGAGAGTTGATGGGATAAAGAGATTGACGATCAGGTGCTTCGCATCGTGCCAGTAGATCGATTCGCCGTGTTTTGCGTGGCTCTCCATACCCGAACCGACGCAGCACCAAAATGCACGAAACTCTGACGAGAACGAGCGGGCAGTTCCCGACATCAGCGGGATCATATATGCGAACATTCCGGTTCTCGGATTCTGGTGCGCCAGCATATGGTTAAAGTGCGCACGCTCGTAATAGTCGAAATACGACGAGACCGGCATCCACTCAAACAGATGCCGCGTGAGCTTTAGCATGTTGTAGGTGTTGCACGATTCGCATGTTTGCTCTGTGATATGAGTCGATATAGAGTTCGGGGCCTGGAAATATTCCCGATCCGAGTTGCCGCCGATCACATATGAGTAGTTAGTGGTTACATTCTTCCAAAAATATCGGGCCGCCGTTGCGTATTCGGGTTTGTTCGTTAGCTCATACAGCCGTGCGAGGCCAATCACCTTTGGTATCTGCGTATTGGCGTGAATATTTGACAGCTCGTCCTTCTCGGCAAACATCGGCCCCAATGTACGGTTATGACGAATGCGTTCGGCGAGGGCGAGCCAGCGTTTGTCGTTAGTCCGGGCGTAAAGCTCGGCCATCGATTCGTTTATGCCGCCGTGCTCGCAATTGAGCATTTTCTGCACCTGCTCGTCGTTGAGCTTTGCAAAAACGCCGTCTATAAAACCTGCAAGCCCGACAGCGATCTTCACCGCGTCCTTATTCCCGCAATATGTTTCGGCATCGAACAGCCCCGCAAACAGCTTGTGCCAATTGTAAAACGGGACCCAGCAGCCATTTAGATCGAACCCGGCGGAGCGAATGTCACCCGCCTTGATCTCCTCAAAAATAACTCGTCCGTCCTCAACCTCTTTGCCCTTCTTGCGGGTAAATCCAGCAACATAACCGTCACCCGCTGCGTTCTGACACTCCATCAGTTCGCCGACAATGTAATCGACACGCTTCTTGACCTCGGCATCGCCCGTCTGGGCATGTATCAGCGAACACGCGGTCAAATAATGCCCTAGGGTATGGCCCGCGATCGTATCCGATTCCCACCCGCCGTAGATCGCCCCCTTTGGCGTCAGTTTGGCATGTTTGCGGTAGTTGTGGAGCAAGCGATCCGGCTCGAGCTTATGCAAATACTTGAGATTTGCATTGACCGCATCAAGAAACGGCGACGGCGCGAGCCTGACCGATTCAAGCCTAAACGCCTTGACGCTTTTCGCAAACGCGGCGCTTTGTTTTTGAGAGAATGCTGACAGCGGCAGGGTTAGTCCGATTCCCCCCGCTGCTGCCAATTGCAGAAATGTACGACGATCCAATTCGTTTGCCTTTTTCATCATTTTTTCTCAACCAGATCTATTTGAGTTGCGGCATTTCCGAGAGGTATCACAACGGCTCCTCGGTCAATCTTTGCCGTGTTCCGGAGACTAAACTCTCGCTCGTTGGAGATCCCAGATGGCTGCTCGATCCGCAGCCGAGCGGTCTTAACATTCGCAGTTGCGGACGAAAGACTGATCCTTACGGCTCGCGTCTTCCTATCGATCTCAACCGTCGAAAACGTTCCCGCATCAAGCGTTAACCACAATCCAAACGGCGCAATAAAGACTCGCTGCCGCATTGAATCTCGCGGTGTGACCGTCACGCGGTCGCCGTTGACACGAATATTTCCGCCAAACGCCTGCCAGCTAAATTCCGGCATATCGACTACATATGTCGCAGCATTCATCGCGTGGCCAAAGAAGTTCATTCCGTAATCGCCGCTGATGGCGTCCCATTTAAGCGTGTCCGGGTAACTGTGAAATGCGGCTGAGGCAAAGCCTTCCTGATCGATATTCGTCAAAGCCGCGTTGCCACCCGCATAGCCGACGCGGAGGTAATAGTCATATTTTGGGTTCGAGCGGTAATGATCAAGCATCGGTATCGCGTTAAGCCCCGAGCCATAGTGATGTATCTGCCGCTCGATACGGCGGAGTTTGGCGGCGTACAGAAAATCCCAGTAACGACGGGCGTTGCCGTTATAGCCCCAATGCGGGATGAGCGGCATATAGCCGACGATCGAATTGAGCGAGACCATCGCTTTGTCCTCATAACCGAAGTATCTGCACCAGTTATAAACCTCTTCCTGCCCGGTCGAGTCCCACGCCATCTCGCTGCCAAATGGATACTCGTCCTGCCGCCATTCGTCGGTCCGTTCGCGCATCAACTTCTCGACCTCGGCCGCTTTGTCGGTCCAGCCTTCGCGTTTGAGGTCTTTTAGAAGTTCGAGAAAGATCGTGCCCTCCATCAAACCAAGCTCGACATAACCGACACGACGTCTGTCATTCGCACCTCGGCTGAACGCGAATTTCGTCGTCTCAAACGCCTGATCCAGATACCAATCCCACGAATGATTTTTAACAAGGTTCTCTGTGTTTCGTGCATTTCGGTACATCGACCAATAGGCCGCCACGACGTGCGGGTAATTGTAACCACGTCCGATGCTCTCGGCCTGGTCCTTTTTCCAGCTCGCCCACGTCGTCCAATTCTGCGTTTTGTCGTACTCGTACGCCGGAAATTCCTCAGGCGCGTAATACAACAAGCTCTTACGCACGCCGTATTTGTTAGGCCCATCCTTGTACTGCAGACCGCCCCACAAGACGCCATCGATGAACCTTTCAAACTTGGCGATCTCATTCGCATCCGGCTGGACAAATTGCTTCATCGCCGCCGCCACCCACGCGCCGCCGCCGCCCTCGTCACCAAGTCCCGAGATCCAGACACGATTGTCCTGGTCGTGGATCTTGTTCTCCTCACGGTCATACGTCATCACGGACGGGCTGCGTTTGAATGGGTCATTCGGATTCTCGTACCACTGTTTTGTGAACAGAAAATTGCCCATGTCGGCGACAGTCCGCGTCGATGGTTTGGTCAGATAGTATTGGATCGTTTGTTTCGATCCGTCCGCATAGTTGACGGTCAGACGGGCTCGGCCCCAACCGTTTGCCTTGATGGCAAATGCCTGCCAGCCGTTCGACGGAGCTTTCGCGACGGTAACAGTCATCGATGCCTGCGGCTCAACGCCGATGTTTGTAACTCTGGACGATGCTTTTAGGAAAAGCTTTCCCTCCAGATCATTTGGCAGCACGTAGCCCGGAATTCCGACTGCGACGGGCCGTTTGTCGGCTTTCAACGTTTCTTCAATGGTCTGGATCTTGTCCGAAAGCAAAAATCGGACGCCTATCTCACGCTTGCCTTTCGCCAAAAGCATCTCGCTCGTCGGCGGATTCCACGGCTCGGCCTTGCCCCAATCTTTTTCGGCGAGCGCCTTGCTGCGGACGATCCACTCAAACATGCCTTCGGAAGTTTGCTGCGGACGGACAGGTTCGCGAAGCAGTTGATATGCCTCGAACGGTGTTTTTCCGGCGGGAACGATGACAAGAGCCGGCCCGTTTCCTTTAAGCCGCGTAACCTGAATGTAACCGGCATCGAGGCCGATGTAGGGATCGGAGAAGGAGTTTTTCTCGTGTGCCTCAGGTAGCTTTCGTCCGGTGATGATGTTATTAAATATCATCGGAATGCCGAGATGCCCGATCTCGATCGGTTTGTCGGTCTTGTTGATGAGATCAAAATGTAGAGCGAGTCGGGCGTTCTCGATCGTCCAGACGCGGATCACCTGGATCGGGCAATCGGTCGGCAAGGACGGCGAGAGATCGGCTTTTGCCAGATCGGGAGATTGAACCGTCAAAGCCAAAACAGGCTTGCGAGCGGTCGCGGTCGAAAATTCCCGCCACGATCCGTCCGCCATCTTCAACGTAAACCGAATGTCACCGAAATGATAAAACCCGTCCCGAGCTCGCGTTGATACCCGGTCGGCAGGCGTAAAATCGAATCCGCTTGCTCCTTTTGGTTCGAGTGCGACGAGCGTTTGCGAGGCTTTTACCAGCTTAATTCTGAAATCCGGCGTATCGAATTCCGAAACACCGCTCTCCAAACCGAGCGTCGGCGGCGGAGTCGGGGTCGGCGAAGGAGTTTGTCCGGCAATTACGAAAGCCAGAGTCGCTATCGTCGCGACTACCCCGAAACTGTTTTGGATTCGATTCATTCGGCTTGTTCTAATGTTAAAGCGGCTTCTTCCCGATCGGTGACGCAGCGATCAGTTTTTTCATCTCGGCAACGGTCGCGGCGTGCTTTGGGTCCTCTGCAAGATTCTTTAGCTCGTGCGGGTCCTGTTCGGTCCCGTAAAGCATCCGGCCCTCTTTGCCATGGTCCCATTCTACATAGTGCCATTTAGCGGTTCGCACCGAACGACCAAGGATCTGTCGATATTCAACGATCGAAAACGCAGGTTTATCCCACGCGGCTTTTGGTTCCTTGACCAATTTGCCAAAGCTGTCACCCGAGATCTTTTCGGGTTTGGGCAGGCCGCACATCTCAGCGAGCGTTGGGTATAGGTCGACCAACTCGACGACCCGCGAAGAGGCCATCTTCTTTGCTCCGGGCACAGCTACTATCAGCGGAACCCGCAGCCCGATCTCGTAGAGCGAATACGCCTTAGACCATTTGCCCTTTTCACCGAGATGATAGCCGTGATCGCCCCAGAAAACGATTATGGTGTTGTCCTTAAGGCCGTTCTTTTCGAGAGCTTCTATCACTCGGCCAACTTGGGCGTCCATATAGCTTGTCGACGCCCAATATGCCCGCTTCATCTCACGCGAGAGATCGGGCGGTGATTCGCGGCCGATGAAAAGGTCGGAATTTCGCGGCGAGATCGATATCGCCGGTGCGTCCGGCAGCGCCTTTGGCGTCGTTCCAAAATCGATCGGTAGCGGGATCTTGTTAACGTCGTAAAGGTCAAAAAATTTCTTTGGCGCCGTCGGCGGCGAATGAGGTTTGACCAGCCCAAGCGCGAGGAAAAACGGTTTATCTTTGTATTTTTCTATAAAGTTTATCGCCCGCGTCGTCGCACGATAATCACCGTGCTCCTCGCCGTCACCCTCGAGAACAACTATGCGATCCGAACGGTTGTCGGCGATATTAACACCGGCCGTCACCGCCTGAGCCGGGTCGGAATTCGCCTGCTGGGCCGGGCGAAAGTTGGGATTGCCGCGCTCGGTAATGTTTGGATCGGTCGGTTCGCCGCCCTCGGTCCACGAGACCTGGTCGTCGATTCCGCCGTGAAAGATCTTGCCGCTTCGCAGCGTTACATAGCCATTATTCTTGAAATACTGCGGCAGCGTAACCATCGAAGGGTCCTTGCGGCGAAAATAGTCGTTGTTGTTCATCACGCCGCTTTCCGTTGGATAGCGTCCTGTGAGCAGGGATGCCCGCGACGGATTGCAGACCGGATACTGGGCGTAGGCCCGGTCAAAGCGTGTACCCCGATCTGCCAGACGGTCGATGTTCGGCGTCTTTATTCCCGCAACACCGTAAGCTCCAAGTTCCGGGCGAAGATCGTCCGCTGAGATAAATAAAACGTTGTATCGTGGCTTCTTTTTCGGCGTTTGAGCCGTTGCGGTGACGGCAAACAGAGGAAAAACGGCCAGAATCACGACAACGGCGGACAACTTATGCAGTAAAGTCTTCATAACGCTTGGTGCTTCTTGGTTTCGTATCGGAAAATCGGTTAACTTTCGGTAGAATAATAATATCCGTTTCCGCAAAAAAGTGAGAATACAGATCCGCGATCTTTTTGTCTTTTTCGTCGTGTTGGCGACTTTTTTTTCAATGAACAGTTGCCTGTCCGAGTCGCAGAACGACGAACGTCGCGAAGCACCTAACGGTATGATCCTGATCAAAGGCGGAAGTTTTCTAATGGGAACCGATAAAGGAATGCCCTCCGAAGGGCCGGTTCACACAGTCGACATGGACCCGTTCTTTATCGATGAGCACGAGGTCACCGTCGAACAATTCGAAGCATTTGTAAAGGCCACTGGCTACAAGACCGAGGCCGAAAAATTCGGCTGGTCGGGCGTCTTTGATACTGAAAGTCTAGAGTGGACACTTGTCGACGGAGCGGACTGGCGACATCCGGAAGGGCCAAAATCAATGGCCCAGCCGAATGAACCGGTCACTCAGATCTCATGGAACGACGCCAATGAGTATGCAAAATGGGCAGGCAAACGTCTGCCGACCGAGGCCGAATTCGAGTACGCGGCTCGTGGCGGGCTTGTCGGCAAGGAATATGCATGGGGCGATGAATTACTGCCGGGCGGCAAACCGGTAGCAAATTGGTGGCAAGGTGTTTTCCCGACCAAGAATACGGGTGAGGACGGATTTTACGGACGTGCGCCAGTCACGAGTTTCGCGACAAACGGCTACGCTCTATACGATATGACCGGCAATGTCTGGGAATGGTGCTCGGATAAATTTGCCGAGGATTATTACCAGAATTCACCAAAACGAAACCCAAAAGGACCGGAAAATGGTGACGAGCGGTCCATTCGCGGCGGATCGTTTCTTTGTGCGGAGAATTTTTGTTCAAATTATCGTGTGGCGGGCCGGAGCCGTGCGACACCTGATTCGGGGCTGAACAATCTCGGCTTTCGCTGCGCCCGTGACGTTTCTCAATAAAAAAGTATGCAATATAGAAAATTTGGCAGAACCGGCTGGCAGGTGAGCGACGTCGGTTATGGAATGTGGGGAATGGGCGGCTGGAGCGGTTCGGACGACGAGGAGTCTCTAAGGTCACTCCAACTCGCCGCCGATCTTGGCTGTAATTTTTTCGATACCGCCTATGTTTACGGCGAAGGCAGAAGCGAGAACTTGCTCGGCCAACTCATTCGCAACAATCCCGACAAAAGGCTCTTCACCGCAACCAAGATACCGCCAAAAAATATGGCGTATCCGACTTTGCCGGAATTCACGCTCGACGAATGCTACCCACCGGACCATATTGAGGAATTTCTGCACAAGAGTCTCAAAAATGCCAGCCTCGAGAGCTTCGATCTATTACAAATTCATACGTGGAACGACGACTGGACGGACGACGATAGCTGGTCAAACATGCTCGACGAAATGAAACGCCAAGGGCTGATCGGAGCCTGCGGCATCTCGATAAATCGTTGGGAACCATGGAACGGAGTCAAGGCCGTAATGAGCGGCAAGATCGATTCGGTTCAGGTCATTTACAACATATTCGACCAAAACCCCGAGGATCAGCTCTTTCCGGCGTGTGAGGAAATGGACGTCGCCGTGATCGCCCGCGTACCTTTTGACGAGGGAACTCTGACCGGAACGCTGACAAAAGAAACAACATTTCCCGAGGGCGACTGGCGTGCGGGATATTTCACACAGGAAAATCTGATACCGAGCGTCGATCGTGCCGAGGCACTTCGGCCGCTCATTCCGTCGGATTCGTCGATGCCTGAGTTGGCATTGCGTTTTATCCTTAGCAATCCGACGGTGAGCACCATAATTCCCGGAATGCGAAAGACGCACCACGTCGAGGCCAATATTGCGGCGAGCGATCTCGGCCCGCTTCCCGCTGAGTTGTTACAGCAATTGCGCGGCCATCGTTGGGTCAGGAAACCCGCTCCGTGGTCGGATTAAACTACAAAATTGTAACGACGAAGTTACGCGTTCATCCAAAAATCTTGACACGAAAGTCAGTGTTGGTATAACTTAAAGGCTCCATACGTAACCGATATAATTTCGATTAACTCTGTAAAGTTGGGGGCTTTTTCGATGAGACTTGATCGTGTTGTTTCTCTTTTTTCACTTGGCCTGATCCTGTGCATCCCGGTATTTTCCCGCTCGTTGGATGGCGGCTACGCCGCTGCCTACCACACCGGTGGAAGCGACATCCGCTCTTCGATAATTAAAACGCCGACCGATGGCGGCATCCGTGAGGATATTCCGGCAAACTACAGAGCCAAGTACGAAGAGTGGAAATCGGAGTTTTTGTCGACCGAGATCGGCCGTACGCAGTGGAACACTTACGCAAACAACAAGGGCTTTATTCTCACGATCGCAATGAGCGGAAGTACGGGAAAAGGCGCCGGAACTGACAAATATCTCTGGGATGAGGCCGGCAACTTTGTCGGGGCGACGATAACTCTGGGCGGTTCGCTTAATAAAGGTTATCCAAATCCCATCTACTATCCGGTGATGAATTCTCTCTCGTCAGGCGATACGACTTATTCGATCAGCGGGCGGATCCTTGCGGCGGCCAAGATATCTCACGAGTTTGGGCATGTGAATCAGACAGCTAAGGCAAACAAGAATTTCCTTCAGCTGCAGAATAGCCTGATGCCTGTTTATACATCGATCTTTCTTAAGAACGGCCGCAATATTCGCGATTCAAAACTGATCGACCTGGCCCGGCAAATGGGCGGAACGCCGATCGAGATATGGGAAAGCCGCGAATACTGGAGCGAGGTCAATGCGATGCGCTACCTTACCGAGCGGATCAACAAAGAAGAATTTTACTGTTATGTTTTTAACAGGATAAAGCAGAATATCGAGAACTACGCCAAAGACTACGAACAGCGATTTGGCCAGTACCCGGAATTTTCCGCTTCGCCCTGCTGGAAGTAGCTTTTGCGTCTTTTGAAAGCTAACGGTTGAACATTGAGTTTACGATTCGATAGCTTTTTCCTCGCCGGGTGTCGACCTTAAAGGTCTTGCTTCCATAGCTGATCGTACAAGGCCCGCCGAGCTTTGAACGGACCGTCGAGCTTGTCATTTTGCCGCCCTTCCACGCAATATCAACTTCAAACCCGCCGCGTGCCATCAATCCGGTGACGCTTCCCTCGCTCCACGCCGTCGGCAACGCGGGCAGCAGGCGGATAACACCATCGTGACTTTGGAGCAACATCTCAGCGATACCGGCCGCTGCGCCAAAATTGCCGTCGATCTGAAATGGCGGATGAGCGTCAAACAAATTCTCGTATGAACCGCCGCTAAACCTGACGCCCTCGACCGACGGCTTAGCTCCGACCGGCGTGAGCAACAGAGCGATCAGCCTGTTTGCTCGATCGGCGTCACCTAGGCGTGCCCAGAAATTGATCTTGTGTGCCAGAGACCAACCGGTCGAGATATCACCGCGTTTTTCAAGCGTCTTTCGCGCGGCCGCCGCAAGTTCAGGTGTTCTTTCGTGAGTTATCTCATCGCCCGGATACAGTCCCCAAAGGTGGGAGATGTGACGGTGCGTCGTTTCCGGCTCGTCATATTCCTCAAGCCACTCCATCACCCGACCGTCAGCGCCGATCCGCGTCGGGGCAAGCCGGGCCTTTTTCGCTATAAGTTCGTTTCGAAATTCCGCATCCGTTTTCAAGATCGCCGATGATCGGATAACCGCGTCAAACAGGTACCTTATGATCTGCTGATCAACCGTTGGCCCCATGACAATATGGAGCGTCTTATCGCTTCCCGCCATTCGATAGCCGTTCTCCGGCGAATTTGACGGTGCAGTAACGAGCCATTTGTTTGTCGGCTCCTCGATAAGCATATCCGTATAAAATAATGCCGAGCCCTTCATTATCGGATACGCCCACCTTAGGAATTTCTCGTCCTTTGTATATAAATAATGCTCCCACAAATGCTGACACAGCCACGCCGAACCGCTGTTCGTCGCTCCCCAATTCGCTCCTTCGCCGGGCGACGTAAAGCCCCACGGATTTGCCAATACATGTGCGACCCAGCCTCGCGAATCATAGTATTTCCTTGCCGTAACCGCTCCGGGCACCTGCAAAGACTCGATCAGCTTGAACAGCGGCTCATGCATCTCTGAGAGATTCGTGTTCTCAGCCAGCCAGTAGTTCATCTGAACATTGATGTTCAAATGCCAATCGCCGTTCCAAGGTGTCTGCACATCCTCGGCCCAAATGCCTTGCAGATTCGCCGGCAAACCGCCCGGACGCGAAGACGATATGAGCAGATAACGGCCGTACTGAAAATACAATGCCGCAAAATTTGGATCGTCCGCTCCTTCCGAATAAGCCTTCAAACGCAGATCTGTTGGCAACCGTTCCATATATGGCCGCGACGCCCCTAAGACAAGGCTCACGCGGCTGAAATAATGCTGATGATCGCGAAGATGGGCAGCGCGTAAACTTGAATAAGCCTTGGCAGACGCTCTGGACAGGTCGCTCAGCGAGGCAGCAGGAACATCCGATGTTTTTCTTCCGGCAAAGCCCTGATAGTCTGTTGCCGCAGTAACCAAAATGATCGCTTCGTCCGCGTCTGTTACGTTTATCGACTTCCCTGTCGCCACGATCTTGCCGCGTCGATTTTGAATCCGGACATGGGCCGCGTACCTCATTCCCTTGCCGTCAGTCCCATTGTGTAATTGGCCTGCCATCATCAAGCCATTCGATCCATCAATAGATGTCGTAGATCGCTCGGGCCGATCAAGGTCAGTTTGGAATGCGATCGATCCGGGTTTATTGGCAGTCAGACGGATGACAATTGCTTGGTCGGGAGCTGAGACAAAGGTCTCGCGTGTAAAATTGATACCATTTTGGGTGTAGGTAACGCGTGCGATGGCCTGGCCAAGGTCGAGCTCTCGCCGATAGTTGCTGACATTGCTCTCTCCGGCGGCAAATTTCAGCCGCAGGTTGCCAAGCACCTGATACGAACCGTATTGAGCTTCCTTTCCGCGCCCACGAGCCGAACCAGGGCCTTTGGCAGTAAAATTTCTGTAGACCAAAGCCTCGGCTTCTGCATTTTTCCCTTCGATTAGCAGACGCCGAATTTCCGGAAGAAATGAGGCGGCATCCGCCTTGTCCGAATCCTGCGGAGATCCCGACCACAGCGTTCCTTCGTTGAGGATGATGCGTTCCTCAGCGACGCCGCCAAATACCATCGCACCGAGTCGGCCGTTGCCTAGCGGAAGTGAATGAGTGAATCTAGTCGCGGGGGTATCAAACCAGATCGAGAGGTCGCGGGTGTCGCCATTTGAAACCGATTGTGAAAATGCAAATAAAGAGCCGAGAAATAATATCGCAAATGCTCTCGGTATTCTCAGCGTTTTCATTTTTCTATCGCCTATCGAAGCAGTGCCATAGCGCTCCATAGCGAAGCTGCCTGTCCATGCAGGTCGCCGGTCGCTCTTGCTCTGTCCATATAGTATTGCGTCGTAGATCCTTTATTCGTGCCGACACAAACTTCGGTCACGTTGCCGTCAGCATTGATGTGTTTCGCCAGGCCGAGCCACGCTTTGCGTGCTGCGGGTCCGTAAGTTTTCTTTGGCAACCAGCCTTGTTTGACGCCGGTGATAAACCCAAAAGCGATCATACCCGTCGCCGAGGTCTCGACCCACGACTTGGGATCGTCGATCAACTGCCGCCAGAGGCCGTCGTCCGCCTGATACTTAAGAAGCGATGCCATCATCAGGTTGTAACCCTTAACGATACGCGGACGAAGCGGATGATTCTTAGGCATCGAGAGCAGAAGTTCGGTCATTCCTGCGACCTGCCAGCCATTGCCGCGTCCCCAATAAAATTGTGCGTCCGGTGCGTGAAAGAAAAGGCCGTTGGGCTGTTGGAGCTTGTCAAGATAGGCGGCCATCGTCTTTGCCGCACGTTCGAGGTAGGTCTTGTCGCCGGTCGCTCGGTAATCCTGGATTTGCACCGCAGTGATCATATACATATCGTCGATCCAATAGCGCGCCTCGTGCGTAATGCCGTCGGCGGTCGGTTTCATCCATTGTTTGTCGGCGAGATCCTTGCCAAAATCGAGGTAGCGTTTGGCTTTGCTTTGAATAAAGACCTCAAGCGGCACGATCCCGATCACGCGATAATCGACATGCTCGGCTGGCGAGATATTCTTCTTTCCTTCCTCGGTCAGAAAGCGGTCAAATTTTGTTTTCAGCCGTGCCTGTAGGTCTTTATCCTTGGTGGATTTAGCAATATTCAACGCTCCATACCACGTGCAAACCTCAGGATAGATCAGAAATTGCCGTCTGCCGCTCTCGAATTCAAAGCTCCGCTTGACCCAGTTTTCAGCCAGCCGCTTGCCGACCTCTTTTGGTGAAGAGCCCGTCGGCCAGTTGCCAAAATACTCAGATTGCGCCTGAAAACTGCGAGTCATTGCCAAAGCGGCTAACGCGACGACAACACACTGCACAGCCAGTTTCTTAAATTTTATTTGCATCATATTGAAACGACGACCTATCGTCCGCACCTCGCGGCCTACGCTGATCAGATTAGTTAAGCGGATAACTCTCGTAGTTTAGCAAAAAAAGGCAGAGTTATGCAAAAATTTACCTTTGTCGACCGAAAAACACCGAGTTCTCGGGGAGTCGCTATTGCCCCGAAATTTTCCCGCATCTACGAAGTACAGTGTTTGCAATAACCTACGCGGTAAAAATTCATTTACAACATGAAGTAGATTGTGTATCATTCTCTTTGAATTTGCGCGAACGTGCATTTATTACAACTCGACATTCAATAAATTCATCAATAATTCGGCCAGACGGGCCCGATCTCTATTCATCGATAGATACTTTTCATTCGTAGTTTTTTGTGGAGGAAATATGTGGCTTAGCACCAAACTCATCCGTGCGACCATCTCATCGATACTGATCCTTGCGCTCGCGTTGCTTGCTTTTGCAGACACGATCCGGCTAAAGGACGGCAGTATCATCAAGGGCAAGATCGTCGGTTTTGGCGGCGGTAAATTTGTGGTTACGATGGGCGAAGGCGCTCGAAAACGCGAACTGACATTTCTGGCCGCTGAGGTCGAATCGATCAAATTCGACGAGCCGGCCGCAACGCCCCAAAACGCCACAAACCGCAACGCCTCGTACAAGGAGCCCGATAAGATCGTTGATAAGATCGAACCTGAAAAGGTAGTGATCGGTAATGGTTCGGCATCACCCAGGCCGTCCGGCGAGAAGATGAAACCCATCGAGTGGCGTATCAAGGTGCTCGCGGACAACACGGCAAACGGATGGACAAACACCGGCTGGGTCGTCAAGAAAGGCCAGCGCATACGGATCACTGGTGACGGAAAGGTGACGCTCGGCCGTAACCAGACCTCTTCGCCGTCCGGCGTTCCCTCGATCGAAGACAGCCAAAAACTCCTTAAAAACGTCGCAACGGGAGCTCTGATCGCCGTCATCGGAGACGACAATAACGATTTTATCTACATCGGCGCCGAGCGCGAATTCACAGCAACCCGTGACGGGGCCCTATTCCTCGGCATCAACGAAGGCAATCTCGAAGACAACTCCGGCTCCTACAACGTTAAGGTCGAGATCATCCCTGACGACGTTGAATAGATCCCATCCGGCAGTTTTGTTGTTGAAGATCGCGGGCAACATCTGCCCGCGATTTTGTTTTTAAGATTCTGAACTACGAGTCGACAAAATGGGAGGGGCAATATATTCTTTTCCTGTAAATTTATTCAGTCGCGTTTCCGTGTTCGTGACCAGGTGCCGATATCGCCCGGGATTAAACGGTGTATCATTCCGTGTCTACCGTGATAATTCTATTCGCGATTTAGTCGTCACATTATGAGAAGATTATTCTTTGTCCTTCGTTACTTGACTACGATAATCGTCGTGCTCGTGTACTGCGGGTCGGCATTCGGTCAGCAGGATGATCGGCTGCAAATCGACACAAGCCTGGTTTCGGTCCCGTGTCTGGTCTTTGACAAGGATGGGCGATACATTACGAATCTGCGAAAAGAGGATTTCGAGATTTTCGAGGATGGTATAAAACAGGATGTCCAGCACTTTAGGCCGATTGAAGAGCGGATATCGGTTCTCTTGCTTTTAGACGTTAGTGGGTCGATGGGTTTTGACATTAACTCGGTTGCGGATTCTGCAAACCGGTTCATCAAAAAGCTTCGACCCACCGACCATTTGTCGGTTGCTGCTTTCTCTGATTATTACGATCAGTTGTTTAGTTTCATGCCTGTTGAAGAAGTACTTGGCAAGAAACGCTTACGTCTCTTGGTGAACGGACGGCCGCCGCAGACGATGGTCTACGATGCGGTCGAAACCGCGTTGAAGAAAATGGCAAAGGTACAAGGCAGGAAAGCAATCGTTATGCTCTCCGACGGAATTGGTGCGGGCTATTCTGCGAGTGCTAAAAGTAATCTGAGAGACGCTGAAGAGCAAGAGGCGCTTATCTATTCCTTTAATTTTGATTCAAATGCATACTATCCGATCCGGCTGAAAACGGAAAGTGAGCAAAGATTTAAGGAGCGGAATATGAACGCCGAATTTGCCAGAAGCTACATGAAATCGATCGCAGTCAAAACCGGTGGAAGATATTTTGATATTAAAAAGGTTGATGACTTGGATGCGACCTTCGAACAAGTCGCGGATGAACTTGGCCGACAATACACTCTTATGTATGAACCAGATCGCGAAGGCACGCCGGGTGAACGCCGAAAGATAACGGTAAAAGTGAACCGTCCGAATACCGTCGTCCGGTCGCGGAATGAGGTTGTATTCAAGAAGCCGAAGAGGTGACGAGCCCTTGGTGAAAATTAAGATCGAGGAAAAAAATAAAAGTGCCGGAAGCTCAAACTTCCGGCCTTTCTTTGTTCAGAGTGCAAGCTTTAGCTTGTTCTGTTGGCGTGTAGAATACGAGCTAAAGCTTGCACTCTGAACTATTTACCAGATCTCGCAAACCTTCGCACGGATCATTTTGGCGCCCTGTTTGCAGCAAAAGACGGGGCGAATTGGGTATGTTTGAGAGGCGTAGCGGCGAAATGCAACATTATCGGCGAAATGCGACATTATCGGCGGATCGGTATTTCAAATGAAAGGGAAAAGTGATAAGTGATAAGTGAAAGGTGCCATACTTCGCGGACTGGATGATCTTTGATAAATGAGATTGTTTCGGTTTTTGGCCTTTGGCTCTTAAGGATCGGTACGCCTGTATTACACGTGTGTTACTTATTTTAAACTTTTCCGGTTTGTAGATCAAAAAATGACTGTAACTGTTGAAAACAAGTGAGTTATTTGTCCCAGCACCTGCTTGGGACAGTCTGGGACAATAGTGAAAAACACGCTAAAAGCCCCGTATTTACTGGGTTGACTGTCCCAGGCACTTGTGGGACAGCGTGGGACAAAAGTATGCGAAAAAGTTTTTTTCGTTTTCGGTGAAACAGGGGCTGCAAAATGGTTGTAAGTATTCTAATGTTTGAGTTTATCTTGTTACAAGAGGTGTGAAACACGGGTGAAACAGGGGTGAAACACTCAAGAAGTAAAAGGTGAAAAGTCAAAAGTAAAAGTCAGAACCGGTGAAGCCGTATTTATCGGCTTTTTAAAATCGTCGAGTCGTTTGCGCGCACCGGGACACGCGGACATGGGACAAAAGAAAAGTGAATGCCGAGTTTATTGTGCGGTCTGGACTTCGCGGGCCTTGAGGCGGCGGCGTTTGCGCGCCTTGCGCCAGGTACGAATGCCTTCGCCGGTGAGGCTGAGAATCGAACGGCGGTTGTCGAAGATGAGTTTGATCCATGCCCATTTGCCCATCTGCGGGAAATAGATGCCCCGGAAAAAGAGCCTTGCGACCAAATGGCTGATCCGCGTGTCGATCGGTGCAGTGCGTATTGAGTGAATAGCTTCGAAATTACGCTCGGGACTATATGAGCGTGACCAAGCGGCAAATGTCTCCTCTTTTGCATCTTCGATCGTCATTTTGAGCGGATCGTGTGCCATCACAAACGGTGCAAAATCGAGCCAATGCTTTGGACGTTTTAGGCGGCCCGCTTTCGCGAGACGATCGTACAATGGTGTGGCCGGAAACGGAGTTAACTGGCCGAATACCGGAAGCCCCGGTGCCCATTTTTCGATCTCGTCAACCGTGCGCTGGGCAGCACCGACCGTGTCATTGTCCATGCCGAAAATAAACGAGGTGATTGCGTAAATATTCCGGCGGGCAAGGCCTTCGAGTACCGACTGATAATTTGCCGGCTTGGAAAATGTCTTGTTGACGTCAGCCATGTTCGCCGGGTCGATCGATTCCATCCCGATAAAGATCCAGCGGGCACCGGCGTCGGCGATAAGATCGACCAGCTCTTCGTCAGCAAGCAGATTGGCGCTGATCTGCGCGACCCACGGCAAAGTCGCACCGGCCGCGATCATGTCGCGAAGGAGCGATTTCAGCCGTTTCTTATTGATCGCGAGGTTATCGTCGATAAAGAACACCGCGATCTGGCCTCTTTCCTTTTTGGCACGAGCCTTTAGACGGAGAAGCTCTTCGATGACGCTTTCGTTCGAACGAAAACGGATCGAATCCCCAAAAAATCCGGTCACGGTACAAAATTCGCAGCCGTAAGGACAACCCCGGCCGGTCTCGATCGGCACGACAAAGAATTTGCCCCACCCTTCGCCCATTCTGGAAAGGACGGGCCGGAACACTTTGGGTACGAGGCTAAACTGGTCAAGGTCGAGCGTTTCCCAGGGGATGTGCGGATACGGCTGGAGATTTGGTTTTTTGTCATTGCCCTTGGGATCGACCTCAGGCGTATAGACTTCCTTGAGTTCGCCACGAGCGGCATCGGCGACCATCAAAGGCCACGTCTCGTCGGCCTCGCCGAGAGCAACTGCGTCTGCATGTCGCGGCCCGCCGTCTTTGCCTAGAGCTTCGTCCGGGCATTCCGTTACGTGCGGCCCGCCCATGACTACTGTGAAACCGGCTTCGCGCAAAGAGTCGGCTACGAGGTAGGCACGAGCTATCATTCGGGTCATCGAGCCGATGCCGACCAATCCGATGTCATTGTCCTTGCAAAACTTAACAAGCTCGGGCCGCGTCATCGCTTTGGCGTTGCCATCGATGAGGATAACCTTGTGCTCAGGAGGTGTCAGAGACTGCAAAAGGAACATCCATAGATGCGGCATGAAATTGCGGGTGATGCCGTTGTCGGGGTTGTAAAGTAGGATGTTCATTCTTTTAGACACGCGAAAACCAAGGCAAATACCTCGAGCCTCTATCGATACTGACCAGACAATTGTTGAATTTATTGGCCGCTTATAGAAAACGTACGGTCATCATCTCACTTTTTATGGAATTTGCCTATTTCAAAATGACCTTTCGGATAAGTGCGAAGAAAGCACCGTCAGAAAGAAGCTTTCGTGCGGTGAGGATTCCCTTGGTATTGACGCCATATCTGAGCTGTTTTGTTCCATCCGTGACCGCGGTGAAAATGGTCTGGGCGACGATCTCACCGTCGGGTGCGGCGGCGGCGGCTTTGTTCATATTCCCCAACGCCCGGGAAACAAATGCGTCGTAGGCAGTAATGCCCTCGCGTTTGGCGACGTCTTGCGAGCGTCCATAGAAATCGGTCTTGATCGGCCCAGGCTCGACGATCTTGATGCGAATGTTGAATTGATCGACCTCGTATTGCAGGGATTCGGAAAATCCCTCGACTGCCCATTTGGTAGCGTGGTAAAGGCTCGATACAGGAAACGTCATCCGGCCGCCGACCGACGCGACATTGACGATATGTCCGCGTTTTTGCTCCCGGAAATAAGGAAGGATCTCACGGCAGACATTCATCAGGCCAAAGACGTTGGTCTGGAATTGACGTTCGATCTGTTCAGGCGTTGCGGCCTCAAATGCACCGAGCAGGCCATAACCGGCGTTATTGACGACGGCGTCTATGCGGCCGAATTTGTCAAGCGTTGCCACGATCGCCGCCTTGATCGAATCAACGTCCGTCACATCGAGCCGCAGACATTCGACGTCGACGATCTTTTGAAGTTCGACAGCATTTTCCGGCGAACGCATCGTAGCGGCGACCTTCCAGTCCTTTGACTGGAAAACCTTCGCCGTATGTAAACCAATGCCGGAAGAAGCTCCGGTAATGAGAACGACTTTGTTCATGATCGAATGGTATCACAAGTGATTTCACCGGAGAGACGCAAAGACGCATTGCACGTATGCTAACATTCAACTATGAAGTTTCTCCATATCGCAGATGTGCATCTCGGGTGCACGCGATATCAATTGGCAGAAAGCCCGCGTGATTTCTTTGACGCGTGGGTCGATGTGCTGCGGCGATATGGCATCGAGGAAAAAGTGGATTTTGTCATAATGTGCGGAGATTTTTTTCATAAGCGATCGGTCCCGCCCGAGACGATGAATTACGCCGTTGAGGGCCTGACGATGATGCGCGACGCAGGTATTCCGGTTGTCACAATTGAGGGAAATCACGATCAAAAGCACACCGACAGTGAGTTTAGCTGGCTAAGGTCATTGTCAAATTGGGGTCTGGTCAAGCTGCTCGAACCGACCTCAAAAGATGCGACGATGAGCTATCAGCCATGGGATGACAGCGAAAAGAAAGGCGGTTATATCGATATCGGGCGGGCGCGGATCTTCGGCTCGGATTGGTACGGGGCGTCCGGGAACTGGGCGATCCCGATGCTTACGGAGGCGATCAAGCAAAACCGCCGCGACGGAGCATTTCACATCCTCATGCTCCACACCGATGTCGAAGGCCACCAGGTCCATCCGATCCCTGCATTGTCGATCGATGCGTTGAAAGAACTTAAATCCGCTGTCGAATACGTCGGCCTTGGGCACACGCATAAGCATTACGAGATCGATAATTGGGCTTTCAATCCGGGATCGATCGAGGTGACGAACATTAGCGAGTTTCGCGAGACCCGCGGGGCGTTTGTCGTCGAGGTCAATGACAATAACGAAATAGATACGACGCACGTTGATGAATATCACTACCGGCCGTTTCAGCAGCTCGCGTTTCAAGTCACCGGCTATGCTGACCCAAAGCTGCTGACCTCCGACCTGCTCGAACAGATCGGGCGGGAGGCTCATGTCGCCGAAGCAGAAGAACCGCGGCCTATCATTGAGATCGCTCTTCGCGGCCAGCTTGGTTTTCCAAATTCCCTGCTTGAATTACAGAAGATGCGAGATGAGACAAAAACGATGACCGACGCTCTGCACGTCCGCATTAAGAATCACACCATACCGGCGGATTATGCCGAGGCGACTGATGACCTTGATGACAGCGGCCGCGAAAAGCTTGAACGTCGTGTGATCGATGATCTTGTGTTTCGCGACAATCGATTCAAGACACGGATCGATGACATTTCTGATGCGGTGATCGGTGCCAAAAGAATGGCACTCGGCGACGAGCCGGCCGACAAGATCGCAGATTTTATTGCGCAAAAAGCATGTCCGACGCTCTAGACAAAGTAAGCGGCATTTCACATCTGCCGATATTCCCGCTTCCGCTTGTGATGCTGCCAAACGAGCTGCTGCCGCTGCATATTTTCGAGGAGCGATATCGACAGATGCTCCGGGACATCGAGCAGCAACGTAACCTATTCGGCGTTACGCTGTTTGAACCGCAGGAATCCTTTATCGAGAAACCGGCTGTCGGCAGCGTCGGATGTGTGGCTGAGATACGCGAATCCGAGATGCTGCCCGACGGCCGCTCGAATATTCTGACACTTGGGATCGTTCGCTATCGGTCAACGGACTACCTGGATACAGGCGAGCCGTATCTCATTGCCGATGTTGAGTTTTTTGAGGATGATGCCGAAGATCCGGTCAAACTGGACAAGCTGGCAGACGATGTCTTTGGTCTCTTTCAACGCATGGCACGCGCGGCGTTTAGACTCAGCGGCAATCGGGGAAGCATGCCTGAAATTCAACGGGCAAGCCCTGAAGCTCTTTCATTCCTGATAACCGCAGCATTCAATTTTGAAAATGACAAGAAGTACGACCTGCTCGAGATGACCTCGACGACAGCGCGATTGACGGAGCTAAAAGAGATCCTCGACAAAACCGTGGGCCAGATGGAAGACAGCGCGGACGTGCAATCCGTCGCACGAACCAACGGGCACAGCAAGAAGAAGATCGATCTATAAGATCTTCTAATTCAATAAGGAATTGCGAAAGAAATCGATAAGCCGTTGATCGTAAGCCTCTGACTGTTCCATGGAGGCATTTGTAATGCTAAAACCCGACGGGCTGAGGTCGGTCTTGCTATCGACTTTGGCGGTCGCCGGAAAACACTTGTTAAGTTTTGAGGTCGATTCTTGAAAAGCCGGAGCATCGAGGCCTGCAAGCAAGAGTATGTTGCTACTCGCTACACTCTTGGCGACCTCGCAAATTGGTTGACGCTGATAGCAGCCGTCGAAGTAGTACATATACGTGCCCAGTTTCGCCAGCTTTGTCGTGGCAAAGCTAACGAACGGAAATCGACGTTGAACCGTCTCTCTCAGCACGTCATCGGAATCGGTCGGAACGGAATCAACCGCTATGGCTTTGACGCTTGGGTCTTTTGCGGCCGCATTGAGGGCTACCATCGCACCCATTTCTACGCCAAAGATACCGATATTCTTGCCAACCAGAGCGATCTGATTCGGCGTCTTGAGGTTTTTGACGAACGCGATCGCCGACGACGCGTCTTCAGATTCGCAGCCCCCGAACGAGGCGTTTTGAACTGTTGGATTTTCGCCGTGGGCTCGCAGATCGGGCATTAGGACCGTGAAATTTGTCGATTCGTTTAGCTTGACGCCCAAATTGAGAACGTATGAGCGATCAGCACCGTATTTGTGGAGAAGTATCACGGCCGGAGCATTTTCGGCACCGCGAAGCAGCCAGCCTCGTGACGAACTGCCGTCTTTATTTGTCCACGTCTCGTCGGTTACCTGAGCGGCACGCGTGCTGAGCTGGCCGTACTTCTGCGGCGTCACAAGGTAGTTCGATCTGATCGGGCGGGCCGCAGTATATGTGAGCCACACCGAGCCGCCTATTATCGCTCCAGCGATCAGCAGAACGACCGGAAGCAGGAGACGAGAAAAACTTTTGAAAAGACGCGTGGTTTGTGCCATGACAGATGAATTTTCCTAGCGGATGTTGCCGAACGATCGGCGGTTGCGGATTAAGTAAAAGCCAATCAAATAAAGGCTTTCGGATAGACCATCTAAATGTTAACATAAGCGCCAGCCAGTGATAAAGAAGTTTTTAATCATGTTAAACCTAAGATCGATCACCTTATTAACGTTAGTTTTCCTTGGCTCGCTCACGTCGCTGGGACAATTCCAGACAATTTCAGCCTCAACAGCGGGCCCAATGATTTTCCCCCTTTCGGAACTGAAAGAAGGGATGCGAGGAACTGCCCGATCCGTTTTTCGCGGCTCCGAACCTGAGGAATTTAAGGTTGAGATCTTAGGCATTGTCCCAAATTACATCGGGCCGAAACAAGACATGATCATCGGCAGGCTGAGCGGTGCGAATGCCGAGCGCACATTCGTTTTTGCAGGCATGTCAGGCTCACCGGTTTATATCGACGGGAAACTTGTCGGTGCGATCTCGTACAGTTTCCCGTTTGCAAAGGAACCGATCTGTGGCATCACGCCGTTCGAACAGATGGTTTCGGTCGTCGAGCAAGGTCCGGCAGCAAGGCCCGTCGCCACGGGACACAGGACATTTACATACGCCGAACTGACATCAAATGCATGGCCGCCCGCCATCCGGAACGCTCCATTCGGGACGCTGGCATCGGGTTTTACAAATGACTCGCGTCTGATGGCCATCGCGGGACAAACCTTTAGGCCGATCGCATCGCCGATCACGATCTCGGGCGTTTCTCAGAAAACCCTCGATATGCTGTCGCCATTTTTTCATCAAGCCGGATTCCTACCAGTGGCCGCTGCCGGCGGTGGTTCGCGAATTATGTCGTTAAAAGCAGCCGACGCAACGACGTTATTGGGTGGCGATTCCGTTGTCGTCCATCTTTCACGGGGTGACATACAGATCGCCGCGGCCGGAACCGTAACCCTTCGTGACGGCAACAAGATCTACGGGTTCGGCCATCCCTTCTTTGGCCTTGGCTCGGCCAGTCTGCCTATGTCTGAGTCACATGTGGTGACAGTCGTACCAAACGCTAACAATTCGTTCAAGCTATCAGTACCCGACGCAATGGTCGGAACCATGACGCAAGATCGAGCGACGGGGATTTACGGATTGCTTGGCGAGTCTCCGCGAATGCTGCCAGTAAAGATCAATCTCACGACAAGCCGTGGGCGAAAAGAACAGGTCAATTTCGAATCCGCGTTTGACGAGCTTCTGACGCCGCTTATCGTAAACGCGGGCGTTGCTAACGCACTATCGGCCAACGAGCGCGGCATTGGTGAGACAACTGTCGAACTAACGGGAGAGATCACTGTAAAGGGCCATGACCCGGTGCGGTTGAATCGCCGATTCGCCGGACAACAAGCACTTGGATTTGCGTCTTCGGCTGCCGTTGGTCCGCTGCAGGCATTGCTGCGTGCCAATTTTGACGGGGCCGAGATCACTGGCGTCAGGATCAATATTACCGCCACCGACGGAAGCAGGACTGCGACGATAGATCGCGTTTCGGTCGACCGTTCGCAGGCGAGGGCCGGAGAAACCATCCAGGTGTCGATCACACAGCGTACCGAGAGCGGTAATATCTTCACTCAGCAAGTCCCGTTAACGATCCCGAAGGATACGGCCGCAGGCCAACTCACCATCGCGATCGGCGACGGAACCGCCGTATCGCAAAATTCGGCAGTCACACAGTTCACACCTAGATCTGCCGCCGAACTCATCTCAGTTCTCAACCGCCTCAAACGCAGCGACAGACTCTATGCGGTCATCACGCGGACAAGCACCGGAACCATAATCGGTGCCACCGAGATGCCAAATCTACCACCGTCGATGCTCGCAACCATTAACAACGACCGGACCTCTGGCGGCTCAAAGCCAACGGTCAACACGGTAGTGGCCGAATTCGAGTTGCCGGCCGATGAATACATTGTTTCTGGTTCGCAGACACTATCGATCGAGGTTATTCGGTAGCATGAAGTTTGGTACTATTTTTGCAATTGACCTTTCCGGCACGTTTTGGGATTCTGATATGTGAATACCCTAAATAAATTGCTGCAAGCAGCCCGTTTTGCAGCTGAAAGACACGCCGGGCAGTTACGGAAAGGCGCCCACGCCGAACCATATATCAACCACCCTCTCGAAGTAGCCAATCTGATAGCCAATGTCGGAAAGATCGATGAAATTGATATCCTGATGGCCGGACTCCTGCACGACACGATCGAAGACACGGACACCACACCAAGCGAGATCATCGAGTGTTTTGGCGAGACAGCCTGCGCTTACGTCCTCGAAGTCACCGACGACAAAGATCTCCCAAAAGCCCGTCGCAAGGAGTTGCAGATCGAACACGCGCCACATATGTCTCGCGGAGCCAAGATCGTAAAGCTAGCTGACAAGATAAGTAATTGCCGCGATGTGCTCGATAATCCGGCGGTCGATTGGGATATCACTCGTCGCCGCGAGTATATCGATTGGGGTGTCAAGGTCGTCTCCGGGCTTCGAGGAGCAAACGAATGCCTGGAGGATCAATTTGACATAATTGTTGAGCGGTCAAAATTAGAATTTGGTCTTTCGAACAAATAGAAAAGGGCGATCGAGAGACCGCCCTTAAAGTTCGGGTGATAGGTTCCGTCAAAAATCGAACCGTATCCCGAGTTGCATCTCGCGATTGTAGCTCGAGTTGAAAGTAAACGACGGCGATCCGGAGATAAACAAACGCGGCGTGCCAAAGTTAGCCGCCGCTGGACCAAGCCGTAGCGGCACTGCGGGCGGACCCGCAGCAGCTGCCAAGGCTGCGTATTGTGTGTTGTTTACCGCAGAAACATTTGGCCGGTTAAAGAGGTTAAATCCTTCGACAAAAAGCGATAGTTTGTAACGCTCGCCAAATCGGATCGCACGTCCGATACGCATATCGACAATATAAGCTGACGGCGTCGAAAACTGATTCCGGGCGGTGCCGGGAACCCTGTCCGTCGATGTAACACCGTCAGCATTCGGGTCGCCGGAAACTAACGCTGAATAAGCGATCCCCGACTGTGCAACAAAGATCCCCGTGAAAACATAGTCGCTCAACAGAGCACGTACGACCTTATTCTCGCTGTGCTTAAACGTTCCTGTCTCATAAACAGGGCTGAAGATAAAGCGATGGCGAATGTCCGCATCAGCACGCCCATATTCACCCGAGAGGTCAAACTGATTCTCGGCGATCTTGGCATCATCAACGCCGGGCACCACGGACGTTTGATCCGGCTTGTTATCCTTAGCGTTGGCGAGAGTGTAGCTCGTGCTGAACTGCCAGTGGTTTGCAAACCGACGGTTCAACTCAAACGTAAGGCCGTGATACTGCGACCGAGCCGTACTCTCAAAAAGGCTTATGCGCTGAAAGGCAGGTATCGGGCGCACGGACGGATGTCGCATGAATGTAAATGTTGTTCCGGTTGGCGTAGCCGTAACCCCGGTGCCGCTATAAACCGCGAGCGTCGTTGCCACAGGCGCACCGAGATTTGCATTTCGCGTTCGGCTGATATCGTCACCGCGAAACATTGTGTACTGAACCGAAAACGTCGTATTTTTCCAAACCTCGCGCTCAAACTGCAAACGAGCCTGATGTGTGAAGGGCTGTTTGTAATCCTTTGCAAATAAGTAAAGATTCGGTGTGACAGCAGCAACATTCGTGGGCAGCGTCGTAAAAACATTCGGATAGGTCGGACATGTGCCGGCCGGCGCGGTCGTGCAGTTGATGTCGATCGCTATCACTTGAATGCCATTTTGTGAATGCGCCGTACCGGTCATGATCGCCGGAGTTCGCCCATAATACATTCCGTAACCACCTCGGATAACCGTGCGGTCATCGATCGCATAACTTAAGCCAAACCTTGGAGCGAAATTATTCGTGTCACTCGGCCTAAAACTCGTATCAAATCCGCCGGCTATCAACGCAGCGTTCGGATTCTGGATAGGCGGTTTTGCGATCGATTGGTAATCGTAACGCAACCCGAAATTCATGGTCAGATTCGGCGTCGAACGCCAGTCGTCCTGAATGAAGAATCCATATTCGTTGTTGTCCGGGTGCGTCGTTCCGCCCGTCGTGCCTGGCCCTGCAAAACTCTGCCGATACCGAGAAGGTGTACCAGCGGCGAGATTTGCATAACTCGTAAATGTATACGAGCCACCGAACAGTCCGGGAAAGAAATTGAATATCTTGTCAAACATCAGATCGACTCCGTACTTGATCGCGTGATTCCCGGTCAAATACGTCTGGCTATTGATGAACTGATAACGGGTGATCGTCGTCTCACGCGGGCTGAAATTATTCCGGCCAAAATTGAAGGTACCGTCATTGAATCCGCCAGCGTTTGCCGTAACGGCAGTCTCAGGACTATTCGAATTGGCGAGGCCCGGCTCCTTATCCTTTGAGTACTGAAAACGAAATTCATTGAACCAGTTGGACGAAAGCGTTCGAGTCCACGCCGATGTGAGGGTCGCGGTCTTTACGTTGCTGTTGCCGGTGTGTTCGAGAGCACTCAGCGGACCGGAATTCTCTAGATTCGTTCCCCTGAAACTCTGATAGTTAAACCTGAACCACAACTGATTTCGCTCATTAATGTTGAAATCCGTTTTGGCCAGCAGCGTGTCTTGTTGACGGCTAATGTCATAGGACCCGACCTTTGGGCCAATTAGAGCCTGAACCGACGCCGGGGCAAAGGGCAGTGAATTCAGAATTACGGGATTAGGAAGATCAGACCTTTGCCCCTCGTAGGCCAGGAAGAAAAATGCCTTGTCCGCGCGAAAGGGTCCGCCAAAAGTGCCGCCAAACTGGTTGATCTGACCGGCCGGCCGGGGTCGATTGACGGCTACGAGATTCGGATTGCGGGCGTTTAGAGATTCATCGCGGAAATACTCGAATGCACTTCCAGTAAAACTATTCGTACCGGATTTAGTTACCACATTGATCACGGCACCCGCGGCGCGGCCATATTCGGCGGAAAATCCGTTCTGGTTTACCTGAAACTCCTTGACCGTGTCGATCGAGAATTGGGACGGAGCCCGCCCGGAGCCGATACGGCCAGAGGACTGTCCAAAAAATGTGTTGTCGCTGCTCGCACCATCAATCTGAATACTGTTTAGCGTTCCCTTTTGACCGCCGACGGCCAGATCGCCGGAACGAGTCGGGTCGCGAACAACTCCCGGGGCCAAGGTCGCAAAATCAAGAAAGTTGCGTCCATTAGTTGGCAAGTTGATGACCCGGCGTTCGTCGACCGTGGATGAGATAGACGTTCGAGTCGCCTCTATTCCCTGGCCTTCGGCATTCACGTCCACGACGTTTACACTGCCGCCGGCTTTCAGGCCGACCTCCAGCGAGGTCATTGCACCGACGGTAACAACGACATTGTTATATGTTGCCGCTGCAAAGCCTTTCGCCGCTGCAACCTCGACCTTATACGTTCCGGGTGGCAGCAGTACAAAGAGAAAGTTACCATCTGAGTCGGTGACCGCAGTCTTGCCAAAACCCGTGTTTTGGTTGGTCGCGGAGACCGAAACGCCGGGCACGACGGCTCCGTTTGGATCGACCACACGGCCTTCGATATTACCCGATGTTGACTGAGACTGAGCGACAGTCATCAGGGCGGATAAACAAATCACCGCCAATAAACTAAATAATTTACGCATAGAAAATACTCCGTAGAAACAGATTGGGCCAAAAAAAGGAAACTCAGGTTCATCTGGAAAAGGAACACTTTTGAAAAGATTTTGATTAATATATTCCAGTTTGAGATGGGTAGCAAGAATCAATGTTACCTTTTTGTGAATTTTGTGTTACGGCCGAGCAATTGGCAGGAAATGTTGAGGATACGTCGCTTATGAGGTTTCGCCTTCGACCCAATGTTCGCCGTCGGCGTAAACTTCTTTTTTCCAGATAGGAACGGTGAGTTTTAGTTCGCGGATGAGCCAATCACAGGCGGCGAACGCCGCCTTGCGATGTGGTGCGGCTACTGAAATGACAACGCTCGTCTCACCGATCTCAAGTTTGCCCGTTCGATGCACTATACCGACATTCGAGATCTCAAATTCGGCTTTGACGCGCTCAATCAGCTTGGCCATCTCCTTCAATGCCATCGCCTCATACGCCTCGTACTCAAGATAGAGCGTCTCGCGAACCTCGCCCGTTTCTTTATCTTTCGTATATCGCCGCGCGTATCCATCCAAAGTCACCGTCGCCCCACACTCAGGCGGGACGACGCGACGCGCGACGCTGGTGATATCGATTGGGTTTGTTGTGAGTTCGTAAAAGTCCATCTTGTCGGACGACCGCAGGCTGCCAGCCTGCGTGTCTTCGGACATCAATCTGTCGTCGAAAGCCGAGAGTTTTTTCACTCGGAGGCTGGCAGCCTGCGGTCCGACAGTCACCGTCATCCGCCGGAAACAGCCGTAAATATGGCGATCTCATCTCCGGGTCGAATTATCTCAACGCCAGTGGAATATTGCTGGTTCACAGAAAGTAGCAATTTCTGGCTCGAAAGTTCTGGATATTCAATTAGTAAATGAACAATAAGTTCCCTAACCCAAATACCATGAAAGTCGGTCACCTCGATCTCGCGTTGCCCAGTGATGGCGGCGATAGCACCAAAAAATAGAACTTTGATCGACATAGCATCCGTTTTCGACTTCTATTTGATCGCACCTGCTAGCGGACTCGAAGCTGACGCGTAGAGCCGTTTTGGCATTCGTCCTGACAGATAACCAAGTCGTCCCGCTTCGACGGCAAGTTTCATTGCTGTTGCCATTTGTACTGCATCTCCGGCTTCGGCGATTGCCGTGTTCATCAAAATTGCATCAGCTCCTAGTTCCATGGCGATCGCGGCGTCGGATGGGACGCCTACTCCGGCGTCGACGATTATTGTTGCGTCGGGTAATTGCTCACGCATGATCCGTAGGTTCGACGGGTTTTGAACGCCCATTCCTGAGCCGATCGGGGCGGCGAGCGGCATCACTGCCGGGCAACCGGCATCGAACAGCTTTTTAGCCATTATCAGGTCGTCGGTGAAATACGGCAGCACGATGAAGCCTTCGCTGACGAGTATCTTTGCGGCAGCGAGCGTTTGCTCGTTGTCGGGAAGCAGCGTCACGGGATCGCCGATGACCTCGAGTTTGATCCATTCTGTATCGAGAGCTTCGCGGGCGAGGCGGGCTGTGCGAACGGCGTGTTCGGCGTCGTAGCATCCGGCGGTATTTGGCAGGATCTTCATTTTCGGATCGAGATGATCCAAAAAGGACTCAGCCGAGCCATCGAGCGGCACACGGTTTACCGCCACCGTTACCATCTCCGCCCCCGAAGCCGCATGAGCCAACGCCATCTCGCCAAACGAGCGATATTTGCCGGTTCCGATGATCAACCGTGAGTTGAAAATTATGCCGGCAAGTTGAAAGGTATCGGCCATACAAGAAAATTTACCACAGAGGCGACAGAGAACACAGAGCCTAGAAACTACTTAGCCCCATACATCTCTGTGGCCTCTGTGCCCCTGTGGTGAATGAATCTCTTAGCCGCCGCCCACGAAATGGACGACTTCGACACGGTCGCCGTCGTTTACCTTAGTTCCCGGCCAATCGATCCTGCGGATCACGCGGCCGTTCAGTTCAACGGCCACGTGCTGTGACGTAATTTCAAAATGTTCCAGCAGACCGACGAGGTCGATCTGAGATTCGATCTCTCGCGATTCTCCGTTGAGGTGAATAGTTACCACACCTCGATTGTAATGATTTGAAAGCGAAAAAGGGAATTAGCCGGGCGTGACAATACGGCGAAGTTCGATCTCTTCGCCACCGGTGACTGCCCGCACGAGCAATGCCGCACGCCCGGCCTGAAAATGGGGAAGTTGGAGATGGATCTTTGCGAGCCCGTTGGCATCGGTTTTCGCGTGAAAGATCACGGGCCGAAATGCCGAGCCCAACACCTTGACCATAATTTGAGCATCGGGCACGACCTTCCGGTCGGTGCCACGACATATCATCAGGTTTACGGTCTTACGCTCACCGCCCTTAAAGCTTGAATCGCCCAATAACTCGAGGCTTAGTTTTTGGTTAGCCGTACGCTCCTTTCCTGAAAGTTCGCTAACGACCTCAACGGCCTCGGCAGGCAGTATTTCGATGTCCTCAATGATCTCTGCGTCAAGCACCGGTAGATCGTCGAAAGACACTTTTTCGAACTGCGTTGCCGGCGGTGCCGGTGTATCGACGATCGAAATATTGATCGGCGGCCTCGGCGTCGCGACCTCCTCGATTCGTGAAATCGGCTCGGGCACAACCGGCTGGACCGGTGGCGGTGCCGGCACAGGCAGTACGACGGGCACAGGTGTCGGTAGTTTCGCTGCCGTTTCCACAACACCAACGATTTCCGCTTTTGCCTGTGCGGAGGCAACCGAGGACTTTCGCGTCATCTCGACAAGTTCGTTGATACGGCCCGCCTTTACAGCGGCGCACATTAGTTTGTGCTGTTTCGAAAGTCGGTCTGAGATCTCATTCTCTGTGCGGTCGGCCTCGGCCAGATCGTCATACTTCGAGCGCTTGCTAGCGAGGATCGTACCCTTGTCGTAAACAAGGGTCATTATCATGTTAGCGGGCGCACCTTTGTCCTCGGTCTGAACGTGGTAAACGATACCGCCTAACTCAATATCTGTATTAAAGCCAGCTATCACAGGGTTGTCGGGGCGAACGAACGCAGGGATAAATGCGGTTTTTGGGTAAAATCCGCCAATATCCAAGGTAACATACGGCCTTTCGGGCGGTCAACGGATAAATACCTTGGCATTCGCACGCGCGGCAACCGACTGCCTTGACACTATTTAAGCCTTAAACTACGATTTAGTTTGTGCCAAAAAGCTCGGTGTGAATTAGGAAACGGTGCGGTTTCCTCGGGCAGATTGCGGTAAAAGGATAATCAACTTCGAGGGTCTAAATGTCAGATTATAACGTCTTTGACTACGTGCCGATCGCGATCATGTTTTTGGTCGCGGCCGGTTTTGGGGCGAGCCAATTGCTGGTCACCCAGTTGATCGGCCCGCGCAAACGTACCGCTACCAAGCTAATGCCATACGAATGCGGTAAAGACCCTGTCGGCGGCGCACGCGACAAATTCTCGATCAAGTTTTATACCGTGGCCGTTATCTTTCTGCTGTTCGATATAGAAGTTTTGTTCATTATTCCGTTTGCGGTCTCTTTTAAGAGCCTGATCGCGGCGGGGCCGGCGGTTTTTGGGACTGTGGCTTTTATCGAGATCATGGTGTTCATCGCCACGCTGATCGTCGGATATATATACGTCTGGAAGAAAGGCACCTTCGACTGGGGCATGCAGGCACGTGCCGAGGCCCGTGAAGAGGCCAAGATAATGGCCAAACAGCGTCGAGATGAGCACGCGGCGATGAAACTGGCTGCCTGAGTTCAGAGTGCAAGCTTTAGCTTGTATCTGACTGGGAAGAGACAAGCTGAAGCTTGCACTCTGAACATTTTATGGGACTTGAGAACACATTATTCGAATCGCTTCCCGATGTCGTGACCGTCAAGCTTGACGCCGTCGTCAATTGGGCACGTAAATCGAGCCTTTGGCCGGCGACCTTTGGCTTGGCTTGTTGTGCGATCGAGATGATGAATACAGTTTCGGCCCGCAATGATCTTTCGAGATTTGGTGCGGAGACATTTAGAGCGAGCCCACGGCAGGCTGACGTGATGATCGTCTCGGGCCGCGTTTCACGAAAGATGGCTCCGGTTCTTCGCAGGATCTACGACCAAATGCCTGAACCCAAATGGGTCATTTCGATGGGTGCGTGTGCGACTTCGGGCGGTGTGTTTGATAATTACGCGATCGTTCAGGGCGTTGACAAGGTCGTGCCCGTAGATGTTTACGTTCCAGGCTGTCCGCCGAGGCCCGAAATGCTGGTCCACGCGATCACGATGCTTCAGGAAAAGATCATGAAGGAATCGGTCAAGGATCGGCGAGACACATACGAGCCTGAGTCGCGCGTGTCGATCGTACCGGGAACGCTGCCGGTCACAGAGGGCACGGCATTAGAGCGAGAAATGGAAACCGAAGTCGCCGCCGGCGAAACGTCGCGGCCATACTCGGTTCCCTCAAAGCACGAGCGGCGGCGTTCGTCTTAGAAAATTTTGAACCGCAGAGACGCTGAGACGCAGAGTTTTTGAATAAGTCTCTTTCCTCTGCGACTCCGCGTCTCTGCGGTGTAATTTGTTTTATGACCGAGAAACTCCACGTTTTTGTGGATAAGCTAAAAGAGAAAGACGCGAGTTGGGTGGTCGATGTGGTCGATGCTCATGGTGAGGTGACGATTACGGTCCCGCGTGGATCGATCGTCGATGCGTGTCGTTTCCTCAAGGAAAACCACGATTTCGACATGCTCGCCGATCTCTGCGGGGCTGATCGAGGGCCTGAAGAAGATCCGCGTTTTGAGGTCAACTATCACCTGTTCTCGACGATACATTATCAGCGTCTTCGTTTAAAGGTGTTGCTCGCAGAGGATGATGCCCACGTTCACACCGTGACGCACCTTTGGAAGACAGCGGACTGGCATGAGCGCGAAACGTACGATCTGGTAGGCGTTGTATTCGACGGCCACCCGGATCTACGACGTATCTTGCTGCCGTCCGATTTTGACGGTCATGCATTGAGGAAAGATTATCCGCTCAGAGGCTATGAGCCTTATAGTTTGAATTAAAGTTCAGAGTGCAAGCTTTAGCTTGTTCTCTGTAAAATACAAACTAAAGCTTGCACTCTGAACGAGACAATTATGGCAACTGCCGTAGAAAACATAAATTCACCCTCGGTTCTCGACAGCGCTCTTGAATCGCAGATGACGCTCTCGATGGGACCGCAGCATCCGTCGACACACGGCGTGCTGCGTCTAGACCTGCGGCTTGACGGCGAGATGGTCATTAAGGCCATTCCCGATATCGGTTATCTCCATACAGGAATGGAGAAGCTCTTTGAATACAAGAAATACCAGCAAGGTATCGTCATCACCGACCGGATGGATTATCTTAATCCACTCGGCAACAATCTCGCGTATGTGATGGCCGCCGAGAAGCTGCTTGGCCTCGAAATTCCTGAGCGTGCTCAGGTCATTCGCGTACTGATGTGCGAGCTGCAGCGTATCGCGTCGCACATGGTGTGGTTTGGCACGTCGTGTCTCGACATGGGAGCGATGACGCCGTTCTGGTTTACTTTTAAGGAACGCGAGAAGATTCTCAACCTCATCGAGTCCGCATCGGGCGGCCGCATGACGCCGAGCTATTTTCGCATCGGCGGCCTGATGATGGATCTTCCGGCCGGATTCGATAACCGGGTTAGGCAGTTTCTCGCCGACTTCCCCGACGCTCTCAACACCTTTGATACGCTGATCACCGGCAACACGATCTGGCACAGCCGCACAAAAGGTGTCGGTATTATTTCGAAGGAAGACGCGATCGACTGGGGATTGACCGGCCCGAGCCTGCGAGGCAGCGGCGTTGAACTGGATCTGCGTAAAGTCAATCCTTATACAGGTTACGAAACTTACGATTTTGATATCCCGACCGAACCGGATGGAGATGTCTGGTCGCGGTTCAAGGTTCGAATGCGTGAGTTGACCGAGAGCTACAAGATCGTGCGCCAGGCTCTCGAAAGATTAAAGCCCGGCCCGATCAAAGCTGACGCACCGAAGATCGTTCTGCCCGACCGTGACGATATGCGTAAGCACATGGATTCGCTGATCCACCATTTCCTGATCGTCGCCGAGGGCTTCAACGTCCCGCCGGGTGAGGTCTATATGGCCATCGAAGCCTCAAAAGGCGAACTCGGCGTCTATATGAGATCCAACGGCGGCCCCAAACCCGAACGCGTCCACTTCCGCGGGCCCTCGTTTGTGAATCTCTCGGCCCTGCCGGTCATGAGCGAGGGCGAGATGATCGCGGATGTGGTAGCGATCATTGGGTCATTGGATATTGTGTTGGGAGAGATCGATAGGTAGGAGGGTGTTATGGCTGAAACTTTCGACGATGATTTCGAAACGGAGATGCTGGACTTCAAGGACCAGATGCTGCGTTTCGCTAAGGTTGCCGAACAAAAATTTGACGGCCTCTCCTCGGATGTCCGCGAAAATTCATTTCGGATCGACAAGGTCGAGCAGAATCTTTCCTCACGAATCGACAGGGTTGAGGTGCAACTTGGCCAGAAGATCGATGTTCTGGACCGAAAAGTCGGTATGATTTCAAGCAAACTTGATCAGGTGACCGAGAAGGTGGTCGATCACGAAAAGCGAATTCGCAACTTAGAAGGGAACGCGACAACCAATCCTCCGATCAATTAGGCCGGACAGAACTAATGGCAGCAGCAACACCTACAAGTTACACAGACAAGATCCTCGTCTCGGGCGAGGTGGCGGAGTTTTCGCCTGCGATCATCGATGAAATGAAAATGCACGTTGCGAAATATCCTGCCGATCGTACACGTTCGGCGTTGATACCGCTTTTGATGCTGGTTCAACGTGAACGCGGTTGGGTCGATAATCCGGGCGTGAATTTTATCGCGAAGTTTTTGAATATCGAGGTGACGGACGTTTGGGAGACAGCGACGTTTTACTCGATGTTCAATCTCCGCGAGGTCGGTCGCCATCACATCCAGATCTGCAAGACCCTGTCATGCAAGATCACGGGCGAGCCTGAGATTACCGAGCATATTTGTTCGAAACTCGGCATTCATCCCGGCGAAACGACCGAGGACGGCAAATACACCGTCACGATGGTCGAATGCCTCGGAAGCTGCGGTACCGCACCGATGATGCAGATCGGGTTTGATTATCATGAGGATCTGACGGTGGAGAAGGTGGATAAGATATTGGCGGAGTGTAAGTAGTATGAATTACAAGGTCGCACTACATCAGACTGAAGAAGGTTTTAGCGTTTCGGACACGGCGGTCATCGCAAGAGATTTAGGATTGTAATGTCGGACCGCAGGCTGCCAGCCTGCGAGTCTCGCCGAAAATACACGCAGGCTGGCAGCCTGCGTTCCGACAAAAGATGGAAATTAAGGCAATAGGCTGCGAGCCGCTTTCACTCAAGCGAATGCACATCAAGGATGGGCACACGCTAAAGGTGTATCGCGACACCGGCGGTTACAGATCGCTCGAAACGGCGCTCAAAATGGCGCCGGCCGACATCATTGAGGAAGTCAAGAAATCGGTGCTCCGGGGACGTGGCGGTGCAGGATTCCCGACTGGAATGAAATGGTCGTTTGTGCCGAAAGATTCGCCGAAGACCAAATACGTTGTCTGTAACGCCGATGAATCCGAACCCGGAAGCTTTAAGGATCGATACCTGCTGGAGTTTGACCCGCACGCGGTGATCGAAGGAATGATCATCGCCGGGCACGCTCTCGGTTCGACGACTGGATACATATACTTCCGTGGCGAGTACAAATATCTGATCGACATAATGGATGTCGCTCTTGCCGAGGCGCGTGAGGCCGGATATCTCGGCAAAAACATTCTAGGATCAGGTTTCGATCACGATATCCATACGCATACCGGTGCCGGTGCATATATCTGCGGCGAAGAGACCGCCTTGCTCACATCGCTTGAAGGATTTCGCGGCCATCCTCGGATGAAACCACCATTTCCGGCGGTAGAGGGGCTTTATGCATCGCCGACGGTCGTAAATAACGTCGAGACATTTACGTCGATACCACAGATCATAGAGATGGGCGGCACTGCGTGGCGTGATCTTGGAACGGAAAAATCGGGCGGGACCAAACTTTGGTCGATCAGCGGACATGTCAAGAAACCGGGCGTTTACGAGTTGCCTATGGGCTACTCCGACATGGAAAAGTTCATCATGAAAGACTGCGGCGGCATGCTCCGTGATAATAAGCTGAAAGCAGTAATTCCAGGCGGCTCAAGCGTTTACATTATGAACGCCGGCCAGATCCTCGGCAAAAATGTAACGCTTGATTACGAGGGTCTCGTCGTAGCGGGCTCAATGCTGGGCACCGGCGGCATGATGGTCATGGACGAGACCGTCGACATAATGGAGACGACTAAGAACCTGACCGAGTTTTACAAACACGAATCGTGCGGCTGGTGTACGCCATGTCGGGAGGGCACCGATTGGCTCGTAAAAATATTCGACCGCATCGCGGCCGGAGGCGGCAAACCTGAGGACGCTCAACTGCTGCTCGATATTTGCGACAACATCGAAGGCAAAAGCTTTTGCGCACTCGGCGATGCCGCGGCTTGGCCGATACAAAGTGCGATCAAGCAGTTTCCGGGTGATTTCAAGAAATGGCTCGTAGATAAGGCTGCCGCAAACGGCGTAACGCCAAATGTTTAGATGAAACAACGAGAACTCAATAGATCGATCATGATCGCGTCGGCAGCACTTATCATGCTGCTCGCATTGAGTTTCTCCGCGCTCGCCCAAGGCAAAAACCCGGTCATTCTCATTCCCGGGCTTTCCGGTTCCGAGCTTGTAAACAAGAAGACCGGAGAGAAAGTTTGGTTCAGGGCCGTTAAGTCAAAATCCGAAGATCTGCGGCTGCCACTTGCGACCAATATCGACAAAGTTCGCGACGACATCATCCCAGGCGATATCATCCGCAGTATTAAACTCGGCCCTCTCACGGTAACTGATTATTACGCGGGATTTATCCGGGCGATGGAGATGCGGGGCGGTTACCATGAGGAGAAATGGGACACTCCGTCAGAAGATGGCGATCACGATTCGCTCTATGTTTTTGCCTATGATTGGCGCCTTGATAATGTCGAAAATGCCAGACAGTTGGTAGACAAGGTAGTAACTTTAAAGAAAAAGCTGAAAAACCCGGAGCTAAAGTTTGATATCGTCGCTCATTCTTTAGGCGGGATCATCGCCAGATATGCTGCTATGTACGGCGACGCCGACCTGCCGGCGGGCACCAAAAAGATCGTCCCAAATTGGGCCGGGGTGAAACATTTTGACAAAGTTATATTGATGGGAACGCCAAATGAAGGCGCGGTCACCTCGCTCGGAGCTTTGTTGAACGGCTACACAATAGGCGGCCTGCGTATCGATCTTCCTTTTCTCGAGGATACATCGAAGTTTACCGTTTTCACTATACCATCGGCTTATCAGCTATTGCCGGCACCAGGAACGCTTCGCGTTCTTGACGACAAGTTCGAACCCGTGCAGATAGACCTTTACGATCCAAAGGTCTGGTCAAAATACGGGTGGAATGCGATCGACGACAAGGATTTTGTGAACGAGTTCAGCGTTGCCGAGCGAAAGATCGCCTCGCAGTTTTTTGCCGGCCAACTAGCTCGGGCAAAACGTCTGCATGAGGCTCTGGCTGCCGCTCAGGGAAAAGCGGTCGGAGTCTCGTTTTACCTGCTCGGTTCGGACTGTAAGACGGCCGTAGATTCGATCCTTATCTATCGTGACGGTGCGGACAAATGGAAAACGGTGTTTCGGCCCAAGGGTTTTACAAGATCTGACGGCACTAAGGTTACAGATGATGAAATAAGACGAGCGATACTGGCAGCCGGCGATGGGGTTGTCACCGTTCGCTCGCTCGAGGCAGTGACGCAATCAGAAACCGCGCGTGTACAGTCGATCCTCGATGGCAGCTCAAGTAAATTTATTTGTGAGGAACACAGCAAACTTGCAGCCAATAGTCGAGTACAAGACCACATTATTAAGGTTTTAGATATGAAGAGTTCATCCGCCAAGGCGGATCAGAACCAGTGAAAAGGGGAAAACTATGGGAAAGGGAGATAAACGAACACGCAGGGGCAAGATCGCCGTGGGAAGTCACGGAAAGACACGACCAAAATACAAGAAACCGGTTCACAAAGCGACGGTTGTCGAGGAAAAACCGGTGAAGAAGACCAAAGCTAAAGCATGATCGCGGATGAAATTTGAAGAGTCGAAAGTGGCCGGACATCACGCTCATTTCGCATCACTCGTGGGCGACTGGGCCGGCATGACCAAAACTTGGTTCGAACCAGACGTCGTTGCAGACGAATCGCCAATGTTTGGCACGATCCGCTCCATCCTGGGCGAGCGTTTTGTAATGCACGAATATTCGGGCAGCCTTGGCGGCAAAGCTTTTGAAGGTGTTGCGATATACGGCTTTGACCTGGCGACAAATAAATTTCAGGCGGCGTGGGCAGACAGCTTTCACATGTCTACCGGGATGATGTTTTCCGAAGGCGAGCCCGGTGATAAATTCAGTGTTTTGGGCAGTTACGATGCCGGCGGGTCTGATGTGCCGCGTTGGTTTTGGCGAACAGAGATCGATGTGCTCGACGATAATAATATTGTGATCACGGCCTATAACATCTCGCCCGAGGGCGACGAGGCAAAGGCGACCGAGACGCAGTACTCACGAAAAGTTTAATGGCAGAACAGATTAAAGTAACGATAAACGAGCAGGAATTCGAGGTCGATAGATCGGAACGGCTGATCGATGTGTGCCGCGAAAAAGGCTTTGGCATTCCGTCGTTTTGCTATTACAAGGACCTGGAATTGCAGGCTTCGTGCCGCATGTGCTTGGTGCGCATCGACAAGATGCCCAAGCTGCAGACATCCTGCACCATCCTCTGCACCGACGGAATGGTCGTCACCACGCAGAGCGAGGAGGTCGAGAAGGCTCAGCGTGCGATGGGCGAATTCTTGCTCGCAAATCATCCGCTAGATTGCCCCGTCTGCGACCGCGGCGGTGAGTGCGAATTGCAGGAAGTGATCTTTGACTGGGGCGATGTCGAAGAGCGTTTTACCGAAAAGAAAAATGTCGCTCCAGAGAAATATCTCTCACCGATAGTCGCCAACGACCCACAACGCTGCATTCTCTGCAAACGTTGCACTCGGGTCTGCGACGAATGGATGGGCGAAGACGCCATCGAGGCCGGCAATCGTGGTGCGAACACCGTCATCGGAACCTACGGCGGCTGGCTAAATTGTTCGCAGTGCGGCAATTGTATCGAGGTTTGTCCGACGGGAACGCTGCTCGACGGAGTTTATCGTCACGAAACACGCCCTTGGGAGCTCGAACAGACCGTTTCAACCGACGTTTACGGTTCGGACGGCATGCAGATATCGATCGGTTCGCGCGGAGGCAAGGTGCATCGCATCGTCGCACGCGACCGGTATGTTAATGGCCTAAATGGCGAGTTCCTCGATGTAAAGGCACGATTTGCACACGAATTCATAAATCACGCTGACCGCATCAAGACGCCGATGATCCGCTATTCAAAGGGCGGCAAGCTAATACCTTCGACCTGGGACGTGGCGATCAAATTTGCGGCGGATAAATTCACGGAAGCGGGTAAATCGATCGGTGTCGTCGCAAGCCCGAGATTGACGAACGAAGCTGTCTTTACGCTTAAGAAATTTGCGGTCGATGCGGCAGGCTCGGACAGTTTTGCAGTTTCGGACACAAGCGATCTCGCTGCGGTATTTGATAATTTGAGCGTTCCGCTTTGCACGCATAAGGAAATTCGCTATGCCGCGACTATCGTCTTGATCGGTGGCGAGCCCGAAGAAGAGCAAAGCTACACGGCCAAACAGATCCGCCAGGCGGTCCGTAATGGCGGGGCTAAATTTATCTGTGTCAACGACACGCCGATAAATCTGTCGCGTCAGGCTACGCAGTTTGTACACGTAAATCCTGGCACGGTCGACGCCTTTGCACTTTGTGCGGTCGATCCATCGCATGACGAGCTAGCAGCCGAAAAGATGGGCATCGAAACATCTCAGATCGACGCAGTTCGAAACGCGATCTTTGATACTCAGGGCGATGTGATCATAATGTTCGGCAGCGAGTTATCTGCCGACGCGCAAGCGATATTGGCGGCGAACGCAGCGAGCCTCGCTGGCGAAGGCCGACGCGTGACGCTGCATCCGCTCCCAAAATACAATAACTCGGTCGGTGCTCATGACATGACGTCGGGCCGCAGATCGGTTGCCGATGTTGTGAAGAATGCGAAAGCAGTTCTCGTCGGCGGTAGTTTACAGGACGCGAATGTTCTGGCAGGCAAAGATTTTGTCGCGGTTCAGGAGCTTTTCTTGACAGAGACCTGCGCGTCCGCCGATGTGGTGTTCCCTGTGGCGAGTTTTGCCGAGATAGACGGTACTTTTACTAACAACGCCGGCAACGTCCAGCGTGTTCGCAAGGCGATAGACCCGATCAATCAGGCGAAACCTGACTGGATGATCACGGCCCTGATCGCCCGCGAAATGGGCAGCGAGATCGCTCCCGACTGGTCGCCGTCGGCAATCTTTAGATCAATCGCGGATTCTGTTCCGGCATACGAAAGTTTGCGTTATCCGGCACTCAAGGACGAGTCGAATCCGGTTCAGGCCAAACACGAGATCAATGCGAAGGCGGACGTTTCGGCCAGCGTTAGGGCTTTGAAAGATGCCCTCGAGAAAATGGCAACGTCCGAAAAGATCACAGATGTGCCAAAGGTCGGCCACAAACTTCATCGTTTGACCACGATGACGAGCAAGACTCAACAATTTCATCTGCTGGCTCACGGTAATCCGAAGCCGGAGAATCTGCTCGTTTCGCCGCTGGCTCAGCTCGAACTCGACGGGAGTTTGAGGCAAGAAATGTCGGATGCCGCCGTGGTTGGAGCGTCGGATCGCAGTAATCCAGGCGGAAGATGAATTGCCGTTGCCTTTAGGTAACGGAACGAGGTTTAGAAAAAAGATCTTCGGGCTTCAGCCCGACGTTTCTTGGGCTAGAGCCCAGACAGCTATTAGGTTAGGCTAACCGTTGGCTAAGCCAACGGCAATTTTGATGGAACTGGAACAGATTCTCAAATCCGCATTTCCGTTTATCGTGATCAGCATCGGAGTGCTGCTCGGCTTTCAGGCCGTGCTGATGATCGTCGCATATACGGTGCTCGGCGAACGCAAGATCCTCGGATGGATGCAGGGCCGTATCGGCCCCAATCGCGTCGGCCCTTGGGGTGTTCTGCAGCCGTTTGCCGACCTCCTCAAGTTTATATTTAAGGAAGATCTGACTCCGGATAAATCGACGAAATTCGTCTATTTTCTCGCCCCGATGGTCGCATTAACCTGTGCGTTGATGCCGATCGTGGTGTATCCATTCGGGCCGTCGATCACGACTGTTGATTGGACATTTCTGCCGTACGGACTTGGCGAGGGTGTAAAGGCTCTGCCATTGACCATCGCAAAGATCGACGTCGGTGTGCTTTTCGTACTTGGAATTACATCCGTCGGCGTCTATGGCATCGCATTGGCGGGTTGGTCGTCAAACAGCAAATACTCGCTGATGGGAGGTCTTCGTTCTTCCGCACAGATGATCTCCTACGAACTCGCGATGGGAGCTTCCGTGATCGGCGTTGTAATGCTTGCTGGAACGCTCGATCTCAACGGCATCATTTACGCACAGCAGCAATCTACGTTTCGTTGGTTTATCATCCCGCAGTTCATCGGCTTTTTCGTTTTTCTGATCTCGGCTTTTGCCGAAACGAATCGCGTACCGTTCGATCTGCCTGAAGCTGAAACGGAGCTTGTTGCCGGATTTCACACCGAGTATTCGGCACTGAAATTCGCGCTATTCTTCATGGCCGAGTACCTGAATATGTTCACAGTCTCGATGATGTGTACGGTACTGTTCCTCGGCGGTTGGTACGTGCCCGGCCTGAGTCACATTTTTGAGGTTGGCTCGATACCGTATGCACTGGTAAGCCACGTAGCCTTCATCGGCAAGATCTGTGCGTTCCTGTTCCTGTACATCTGGGTTCGCGGTACGCTGCCGAGATTTCGTTTTGACCAGCTAATGAATTTTGGCTGGAAGTTTTTGCTGCCCGTCGCGTTGGCAAATGTGATCGTGACGATCGTGGTGGTTTTCTTTTTGAATAGATAAGTTCAGAGTGCAAGCTTTAGCTTGTTTCGCGGCCAAGATACAAGCTAAAGCTTGCACTCTGAACACGAGATTATGGTCGGAACAGCCTTATTTTTCTTATTCGCCGGATTCGCCATCATGTGTGCGATCTCGATGGTGTACCACAAGAATCCGCTCTACAGCGCGATCTCGCTGGTCGGCGTGTTTATATCGCTGTCGTGTATCTATATCACGTTGGCTGCTCCGTTTATCGCGGCGGTGCAGATATTGATCTACGCGGGTGCGATCATGGTTTTGGTCGTGTTTGTGATCATGCTCTTGAATCTCGACGACGACCGGCCGCTCAACCGTCTTCGATACCTATACGCTATCGGTGGCGGCCTCGGCGTTGTTCTGCTGGCACAGACCTTGTTTGTTTTTTACGCAGTACTCCGTGCACCAAATCAGCCGGTCGATCCAAACACCTCCGCCGGCAAAACTCTGACGATCGGCCAGGCGATGTACACGGAATATTTGCTGCCGGTCGAGATCGTCGGTGTGCTTCTGATGATGGCGATAATCGGCGCGGTGATGCTGGCAAGGCGCCTTGCCCAACCGCAGCTTGAGATGGTCGTCGAGCGCGAAGAAGAATTGAGAGGAGAGGAGGAATAGTGGTCAGTGGTCGGAGAAGAACATGACCACCGACCACCGACCACTGAACGACATGGAACCGAATTTAGCGAGTTATCTCGCACTTTCAGGAATATTGTTTACGATCGGCTGCGTAGGCGTGATTTTCAAACGCAACGCGATCGGGATGTTCATGTGTATCGAGCTGATGCTCAACGCGGTCAATCTGACCTTTATCGCTTTCTCGCGATACTACGCCGATACGACCGGGCAGCTTTTTGTATTCATGGTAATGGCCGTCGCCGCCTGCGAAGCCGCCGTCGGCCTCGGCATCATCATCTCGTTCTTCCGCAACAGCGAGTCGGTCGATGTGGACGATGCGAGCTTGATGAGGAATTAAGACTTGTAAGTGCGAGCTTTAGCTTGTTGACCGCGGCAGAGACAAGCTATAGCTTGCACTCTGAACTTTCCCGGGGTCCGAAACGAAAGGGATAATGGTTGAAAATAACCTACTCAGTATCATAATTTTCGCCCCGCTGGTCGGTGCCGTGATCAACTGGCTCATTGGCGGTCGGCTTAAGAACGAGATGTTCAGCGGGATCGTCGCTTGCGGGTCGATCCTCGTGTCGACGATCGTCGCGTTTTACATCGCATTCGTCGCGGGTGGTGGAGCGCTGTTTATTGACAAACCCGTTCTCGATCATATCTGGACGTGGATACAGGTTGGCACGTTCCGCTCCGATTTTGGGCTCGGAATGGACCGCTTGAGCGGTATTTATGCCTGTTTTGTTACTTTTGTCGGACTTCTGATCCACATTTTCGCGACCGGCTATATGCACGGCGACAAGGGATTCTACCGCTTTTTCGCGTACCTGAATCTCTTTATGTTCTCGATGCTGACGCTCGTACTCGCGGACAATTACCTGCTGATGTTCGTCGGCTGGGAAGGCGTGGGGCTTTGCTCGTATCTGCTGATCGGCTATTACATCAAGAAGGACGAGGCTCGAAAGGCCGCGAAGAAAGCCTTTGTAATGAACCGCATCGGTGACTGGGGCGTGCTGATCGGCATCTTTCTCGTATTTACGCTGACCGGTTCGATCTCATTCTTTGACAAGACGGTTGACGGCGAGCAGGTGCAGAGTGTGTTTACGTTTGTGCTCGAACACATGCACGCCGATCCGTTTACGTGGGGAGCGATCGTCGCGGGTGGCCTGACATCGGTCGGCGTGCTGCTCTTTATCGGTGCGACAGGTAAATCGGCACAGATACCGCTGTTAACATGGCTGCCGGATGCGATGGCGGGACCGACGCCGGTTTCGGCTCTGATCCACGCAGCGACAATGGTCACGGCGGGTGTTTATCTCGTTGTTAGGTCGAATGCCATTTATCAAATGTCGCCGACGGCGATGTGGATCGTTGCAATTATCGGTGCCGCGACTGCGATATTCGCCGCTTCGATCGCGATCGCTCAGAACGATATTAAAAAGGTTCTCGCCTATTCGACCGTCTCGCAGCTTGGATTTATGTTCCTCGCCGCAGGCGTCGGAGCGTTTACGGTCGCGATCTTTCACGTGATGACTCACGCATTTTTTAAGGCGTTGCTGTTTCTTGGCTCCGGCTCGGTCATTCACGGAATGAACCATGAGCAGGATATGCGAAAGATGGGTAATTTGAAGAAGCACATGCCGATCACCTTCATCACGATGGCGATGGGCTGGCTCGCGATCTGCGGGATCCCGATCTGGGCAGGATTTTTCTCTAAGGACGAGATCCTTTATAAGACATTTGCAGCCGACAAATATTTCCCGTCGGGAGCATTTCTTGGCGAGGAATTCCTCTACGGCGTTGCCCTATTGACCGCGGTCTTGACAGCAGTTTACATGACCAGAATGATGGTCATGACATTCTGGGGCAAAGAGCGTTTTCACCTCGAGATCGAAGGCGAGCATCATGTTGACGATCACGATGCACACGAAGATGCCCATGCCCACGTCCATGATGACTATGAGGAAGAGCATCATCACATCCCGGCAGATTTCAAACCGCACGAATCGCCGTGGGTGATGACGATGCCGCTGATCATTCTGGCGTTTCTGTCGACGGTCGGCGGCCTCGTTGGCGTACCGTACGCGATGAGTTCGCTGGTCGGTATCAAGGAAGCGAACACCTTTGAGCACGTACTCGAACCTGTGATCGCCGAGACAGAAATGCCAACCGCAGTTGCCGCTCGTGAGGCGGCAAAGTCGCACGCCCCGGAGGTCGTCCAGAAAGAAAGGCTGCTCGCCGGACTCTCGGTCGTGATGGCCGCTATCGGTATTGCCATCGGCTTCGTGCTCTTCCTTAAAACCCCGCTTCGCAAAATGCCGAAGATCCTTGAGGAAAAATGGCGGCTCGATGACTTTTACAATGGCTATATCGTCGACCCGATCACTCGACTTTCGACCAATAGCCTTTGGAAAGGTTTTGACCTAGGTTTTATCGACGGCATCGTCAATGGTATTGGTAGTTTTGTGATGGAGGCGGGCAACGCAGTTCGCGGCCTTCAGGTTGGCTACGTCCGCAGCTACGCCGCGATCATCTTGCTCGGAGCGTTGGCCGTGCTTGGGTATTTTATTTATTACGGGCTAAAGCTCGTAACCTAAAGTTCAGAGTGCAAGCTTCAGCTTGTCTCTTCGCTTTGTCAGAACAAGCTAAAGCTTGCACTCTGAACAAGTTTTATGGATTTCATTAACGAAAACCTATTAACGATATTGATCCTGCTGCCCGTCGTCGGTGCGGTGCTTATGCTCGCGCATCAGGCGTTTTGGAAGGAGGAAAGTCAGATCAAATGGTTGACGCTCGGCTTTACGTTGGTCAATTTCCTTGTCTCGTTCCTGCTGTTCTCAAAATCGGCCGTTGCCGGGCCTAGCGGATTCTTCTTTGAGAAGAACGTACCGTGGATCAACGCGATAAATACGAATTATCACATCGGCGTGGACGGTCTGAGCTTTTGGCTGGTGATATTGACGACCTTTATCATGCCGATCGCGGTACTTTCAACATGGCACGCGGTTGAGAAAAAGGCCACGGCGTTTTACGTCTTTTTGCTGCTGCTTGAGTCGGCAATGATCGGCGTATTTGTATCGCTCGATCTACTGGTTTTCTACTTGTTCTTCGAGGCCTCACTCATCCCGATGTTTTTCCTCATCGGCGTCTGGGGCGGTGATAATCGCATTTATGCGGCGGTCAAATTCTTTATTTTTACCGCCTTTGGCAGTTTGCTGATGCTGGTCGCGATCATCGCCTTATTTTTCATTTACGCCGATCAGACGGGCCTTGGCGGTTCCTTTGATTTTGTTGCGATATTGAATGCGATGAAGGCCGGTAATCTCATCCTGCCGGCTCAGACGGGAATGCTCCTGTTTGCCGCATTTGCAATTGCTTTCGCTATCAAAGTTCCGCTGTTCCCGTTCCACACGTGGCTGCCCGACGCACATACCGAAGCTCCGACCGCTGGCTCGGTTATTCTGGCTGCTGTACTGCTGAAGATGGGAACCTACGGCCTGATGCGGTTCAACTTTGCGTTGTTCCCTGATCAGAGCCGCGAGACTGCATGGATCTTTATCACGCTCGCGATCATCGGCATTATTTATGGTGCATTGGTCGCGATGGTGCAGCCTGACGTAAAACGACTTGTCGCGTATTCGTCGGTCGCTCACATGGGATTTGTGATCCTCGGAATGTTCTCGTTTACCGAAATGGGAATGCAGGGTGCGGTCTATCAGATGCTCAATCACGGCGTCTCGACCGGAGCGTTGTTCCTGCTCGTCGGCTTTATCTACGAACGCCGGCACACTCGGCAGATCAAGGATTTTGGTGGGTTGGCGAATGTCATGCCGATCTACGCTACGGTTTTTATTTTCACGGTTCTGTCCTCAGTCGGACTGCCGTTCCTAAATGGCTTCGTCGGTGAATTCCTGATCATGGTCGGTATGTTCCAGTCGCAGGTGCTGAGCGTGACCTCGACTGTCAATTGGAACTATGTCGCAACGATGATCGCGGGAACTGGCGTGATTTTCGCAGCCGTTTATTTGCTGTGGATGGTTCAACGTGTGTTCTTTGGCAAGGTGACGAACGAGAAAAACAGAACGCTCGCCGACCTTAGTTGGCGTGAGATCGGCCTGCTGGCTCCGCTGCTTTTCCTGATGATCTACATGGGCGTATTTCCAAAGCCTTTCCTCGCCAGGACCGAAAGCGTCGTCAAAAGTTTGCAGGAACACGTGATGCATCAGGCGGGCGGGACGATTGCGGAGAAATCACCGGAAGAGCGATAATCAGATCTGTCGGGGTCATAGTTATGAACAGTGAATTCACAGCGATTATTGAGCAGGAAGATGATTGGTTTATTGGGTATTGTCCCGAGATTCCAGGAGCTAACGGCCAAGGCAAAACGGTCGAAGAATGTAGGACTAATTTGGGGGCGGCCATTGAATTGATCCTCGAAGACCGGCTCGAAGACGCAATGCGCGGCGTACCGCCTGAGGCGATTCGCGGCTCGGTCACAGTTGCAATATGAAACGCGGTTCTTTGCTTCGGCATTTGCGGCGATACGGTTGTTATTTAAAGCGCGAGGGCCGGGAACACTCACTTTGGTGCAACCCGCAAACCGGAGCTGTCGAAGCGGTACCGAGGCATACCGAGGTGCCAAATTTGTTAGCAAAAAAGATTTGTAAGAATTTGTCGATTCCTACTCCGTGATACGAATGAATACGTTTTTCCTTGCAGAACTGACAGCCCCGAGTGCAGATGTATCGGTCATTCTCCCCGAGATGATCGTCGCTGTGGCGGGTGTCATCGTGATGCTTTACGACAGTTTCTTTCCGAAGCAGCGTACTGTTTCGGGTGCGATCGCGATGATCGGGCTTGTCCTCTCGGGCGTAGTACTCGCGACAATGTGGGGCGGCAATGTTCCGGCGACCTCGTGGAACGGCATGATCGCCCACGATAATCTGCGGCTTAGCTTTTCCTTTGTATTTCTTTTCGTCTCGGCAATGACCGTTCTGATCTCGACCGTGTGGGTCGAGCGTGAACATATTCCGGCTGGTGAATATCACGCACTTTTACTCTTTGCCACCTTCGGCATGATGATGATGTCGGCTGGCAATGACCTTGTCATCATCTTCCTCGGCCTCGAAACGCTCTCGATCGCCACCTACGTAATGGCTGGTCTCAGGCGTGCTGACCTCAAATCGAATGAATCGGCGATGAAGTATTTCATCCTCGGCTCATTCGCATCCGCATTCTTGCTTTACGGAATGGCGTTGATCTATGGTGCGACCGGTTCGACAAATCTAACAGAGATCGCGACCAAGATCGCAGCTCCAAATTTCCCTGTCAACTTCCCTGCCCTCTTGCTCGCGGGCGGAGCAATGATGGTCATCGGATTTGGGTTCAAGATCGCGATGGCGCCGTTTCATATCTGGACGCCTGACGTTTACGAGGGTGCTCCAACGCCGGTCACGGCATTTATGGCGGCCGGGCCAAAAGCGGCTGCGTTTGCATCGTTCCTGCGTGTTTTCGTTCTTGGACTACCGCTGGTCGCGGGCGTTCAGGCATCGGGCTATCTGCACGAATCATGGTCAACCGCCCTCGCCGTTATGGCGATGGTCACCATCATCGTTGGCAACGTCGCGGCGATCATGCAAGGCAACGTCAAGCGAATGCTCGCCTATTCGTCGATCGCTCACGCGGGCTACGCTCTCGTCGGGTTTATCGGTGCCGGAATGGCGAAGACCGATCAGGCTCGTGACGAGGCGATCGCCTCGGTCGCATTCTACATGCTGACCTATGCGGTGACTAATATGGGTGCCTTTGCCATCGTCACGCTGCTCTCGCAAAAGAACGACCGCCGCACGCAGTTCGAAGATTACAACGGCATCGGCTTCAAATCGCCGCTGCTCGCATTCTCGCTGTCGCTCTTCATGCTCTCGCTGCTCGGCTTGCCGCTGACGGCGGGCTTTATGGGTAAGATCCTGGTCTTTAGTTCGGCGCTCGGCTCGGCAAATGTTCTCGTTACCGCACTCGTAGTTGTCGCAGTGATCGGCTCGGCGATCTCGGCATACTATTACCTGCGGATGATCGTCGTAATGTTCTTTCGCGAACGCACGACCGCATGGGTCGCACCTAAAATAACGACCGCGATCGGAGCGGTGCTCGTGATCGCCGTAATCGGCGTACTTTACCTTGGCCTCTTTAGCGACGGGCTGATCCAACGGTTTGCTCGTCCCGGGGCGGCGGCAATCGTTAAGGCCGAAAAATAATCTCAACACCGCATGGATATTGCCGCCGAAATTTGCGCGACTATGGCCGAAGATTGGCTTGCAACGATCTATGAGAAAAAGATCCGCTCGCAACGAACACGCTCGTACAAGCTCAATATCCCCAAAAAAGAAAATCGAGCTGACATACAGTACACGCTCCTCGGTATCGAGCTAAAGGTCGGCCGCAAACGTTTTGCTTGCCCCGATCTGGCAACGGCCAGATACCTACGTGTTTTCGCCCGGATCGGCTGTAATGAGTTTGCAGTGCCTTACGACATCACAAAAATATCGCCAGCCGCTGACGAGATAGAGACTTCGTGGCAGAGATCGCTCGTTTTGCTCGAAAAACTCGCGGGCGACGATGCAGCCGCTCGTTCTGCCTTGCTCAGATCGATTCGCAACCAGATAAACAAGATCGGCCCCGGCGATGCGATGCCGTTGTTCGACCGTGAAACCAAACAGGGAAAGCCTGCCTAAGCCATGCCCTATTACGACGACGATGGCAATGAACTCGATCCAAACACGATCCACATGCCAAAGATGTGTTTGATGTGCGAGAAAAAAGACGACCCGCACGAGGAGATACTCTGCAATCTAAACCGCCTCGACCAGCGTGACGACCGGACCTTCAAATGCGGTGCATTTGTCAGCCTTTACGGTGCGTTGATTGATGATATAATCGAATGAGGCGCCTCAGACCGGCGCTGTAACTTCGATTTAAGACAGATATGTACGACGCAGTGGCAAAAGTAACCGAACCGGAAAATCTGCCGTTTCCCTACAACAAGAGCACATACTGTCGGTACGAGCCGATCGAACAAAAGCTGGATTATGCCAAGGTGCTGATCGTAAACGATCTGCTGCGTTACGAGTCCGATCTTTCGGATCTCGCTCACAAAGACTGGAACGGAACAACTGAGGCAAAGCTTGAATTCGAACGTATGGTCGCCGGCATGGCGTGCGATAACATCGCCAAAAATGTCCTGCGTCTTGTAAAGAATCCAAAAACACTGACGGTGCATCTCTCCGAGATCGCTGATGCGGCCGAACTGTTTCGTCCTAACGCGATCGTGATGAGCGGAACGTTTGCCGATTTCGATTACTACAATCCCGAGCACATCGCGAGGTTTACTGAGTTCATCCACGAAACAAAGATACCTGTCCTCGCCATCTGCGGTGCTCACCAATTGGTCGCTATCGCCTTCGGAGCAAAGCTCAAGACGCTCGATGATCTCGAGCTCGCCGCCAAACGCACTGACCGCGTGGTCGAGTATCAGTACCGCTTTGTAAAAATAACGGATAAGACCGATCCGATCTTTGAGGGTAACGACGACAAAAGATCGGGAATTTGGCAGGAATACACAAAGGAAGACGATATCCTGCGTGTCTGGCAAAACCATGGAGTCCAGGTCGACGGCGTTCCCGATGGATTCAAACTTCTTGCGACCTCATACCTCTGCAAGAACCAGATGATGGTCAAACGCTCTGACGGACAGCTTATCTACTGCGTCCAATTCCACCTCGAAAAATCCTTTGAAGACTGGTCAAAGAACCCGACCCGCTGGGAACACCCGAACGAGAGTCGTGACGGCCGAATTTTGTTTGAGAATTTTTTGCGGTTAGCTATTGGAAAAAAACTCGCGACCTAACCGAAACAATCTTGGGGCACGTTTTCGAGGGTGTTCACCATAAGCATATCAACGACCGCGTTAAAGTCGCCGTTTGATTCCTCGAATAACCGTAGCTGTTCGTCGGCCGAGGTGCCGCGTTCAAGTATGGTATGAATATGCATCACCTCATCTCTCGAACCGAGTGGATCGAGCACGTCATCGACAAAATCCAGTAATTCGCGAATGAGGTCCTTAGCCGGGACCTCTTTTTGTTTGCCCAGGTCGAGCATCATACCGTCGAGGCCATATCGGATAGCGCGCCATTTGTTTTCCAAGATCAAGCGGCGGTGATAAATGCGGAAACCAATATTGCCCTCGTTCAAGACCATCAATTTCGCAACGATTGCCTGAAAAAGGCCCGCGATCGCGATCGTGTCGTCAACACGAGTCGGTATGTCGCAGATACGAAATTCGAGCGTCGGAAACAGGTGATGCGGGCGCACATCCCACCATATTTTCGAACCGTTCTGGATGCAGTTCATCTTGACGAGAAGGTCGACGTACGCTTGGAACTGCTGATACGACTCAAATGTATCGGGTATTTCCGTTCGCGGAAACTTCTTAAAAACTTCGGAGCGATACGATTTCAAACCGGTGTTAAAGCCGAGCCAGAAGGGCGACGAGGTCGTCAATGCCAATATATGCGGCAGAAAATATCTGACGGCATTCATCACCTGAATACGCTTCTCGAGATCGGGAATACCGACGTGGACATGTAAACCAAAGATCAACAGGCTTCGGGCAACCATCTGGAGTTCGTCGACGAGGAGTTTGTAACGATCACCATCATATATTTCCTGCTCGGACCATTTAGAAAACGGATGCGTCGAGGCCGCGACAATTGCCATCCCTTTCTTTCGGGCGAGGCCGGAAATGATACATCGCAGCTTAGAGAGATCTTCGCGGGCTTCCTGGATGTTCGCGCATACGCCTGTTCCGACCTCGATCATCGACTGGATCATCTCAGGTTTGATCTTCTCGCCGAGGAGCATTTTGCCTTCGTCAAGAATTTCGGAAACGTGCGATTTTAACTCGCGCGTTTCCGGGTCGACGATCTGAAATTCCTCTTCGATGCCAAGCGTAAATTGATCGAACATAGCCGCTCCCTTACGTCAGTTCCAACTCACGACTCAAGACTTCTCCATCTTCGTCACTAAGATCCTTGAATCTCACGCCGACACCGTGGCCGGGATCGGAATAAACGACCGTGCCCTTCAGATTCAGCGTTCGTTCTCCGATCGAGATCGACATCATGATCGGCGTTCCCAGATCGAGAATTGCCGTCGTTGTCATATAGAGGCCACCGGAACCGATGTCGCGCGTATTGGCTATTCCGGTGCCGTCACCGCCCTCAAAGCGGACGTCCACAATAAGTTTCTTTCGGTCCGAGCCGCGTCGCTCTGATGGTGTTCGAGCGTCTGTAAGATCTATTTCAGCCATGATTTTCAGTCGTATGAAGCAGGATTTGAAAACTTTTTACACATTCTAACTGATTAACTCGCCAACACATAGCAAATTTCAACGCTTTGCACCGACTTCTTTCGCAACCGCGAGAAATGCCTTGGCGGCGTGCGACAGTTCTGAATTGCGACGATAGATTATATTGAGTTTTCGCTCAAGTTTTAGATCCTTTACCGACAGTGCCTTGAGCCGCCCCGATGCGATCTCGGCGGCTGCGGAGAGACGGGGAACGAGCGCCGCTTCGGTGCCTCGCTCGACCATCAATTTAATGGCTTCGAGCGAGGGCAACTCGACCGCGATGTTAAGTTTTGTCTTGTGTTTATCGAACGCCTCGATCACGCGTCGGCGATATGGCGACGGCGCGTTATGGGCGACAAACGACTGTTCGCCAAGTTCCTTGACCGATAATTCGGCACGGCTGGCCAGCGGGTGATCGGGCGATACGACAAAGACCAGCTCGTCGGTCATTACCGCCATCGCCTTGATCGAATCGTCATTTGGCGTGAATGAGATCACGCCGAGCTCGACCTCACGGGCCGTTATTTGTTTTGGAATGCGGCTCGCGACGCCGCGTTGGACCTCGATCTTGATCAGCGGGTGCTGACGTCGAAATTCCTCGATCACGGGCAAGAGGTAAAACACGGTGTGTTCATTCGCACTGATCGTGACCTTGCCATGCCTAAGGTCGCGCATCTCCGTCATCGCCACGAGCGCATTGTGCCGCAAATTGAGCATCTGTTTGGCGTGACCGAGGAGAACCTCACCGGCAAACGTCAATGTGCCGTCCTTTGACGAGCGGTCAAACAACTTCTCACCGATCTCTAATTCAAGACGGCGAATTGCCTGGCTTATCGCCGGCTGCGTACGATCGAGCACCTCAGCGGCACGCGAAAAGCTGCGTTCTCTCGCAACCGTGACCAGAACTTCGAGCTGGTTGATATCCATTGTGTGTCAGCGAAAAGAAATGTTATGCACCGATGACTTATTATAATCGGCTTTTAGCTGAAATGCGACTTCTATGACCTTATAGAATCATCATATTTTATTATGTACAACGAGTTTACATAAGATTGACTTATTCAATCTCGTTTGTTTAACTTCTCGTAATATGGGCCTTGGCCGATTTGAACACGTTTTTTGTGGAGACGATATGAACAACAAGAAAATTACCATTTTTGACACAACGCTGCGCGACGGTGAGCAATCGCCGGGTTGTTCGATGTACCTGGAGGAAAAGATCTCGATGGCCCGCCAGCTCGAAAAGCTCGGTGTCGACGTGATCGAAGCCGGCTTTCCGTTTGCCTCCGAGGGTGATTTTCGCTCTGTCGTAGCGGTCGCTAACGAATGTCGCAATTCGACGATCGCAGGCCTTTGCCGGACGGTTCCATCGGATATTTATCGAGCGGCCGAGGCACTGAAAACTGCAAAACGCGGCCGTATCCATGTCTTTCTTGCAACATCTGACATTCATCTCGAATATAAGCTCAAAAAAACACGGGACGAAGTGCTTGAAATGACCGCAAAAGCGATCACAACCGCCCGCGAGTGTGTTGATGACGTCGAATTTTCGGCCGAAGATGCCACACGCAGCGATGTAGATTTTCTGTGTCAGGTCTTTGAAACTGCCGTGGAGCACGGCGCAACGACGCTAAACGTGCCGGATACAGTCGGTTACACGCTGCCTACGGAGTACGCAAATCTGATCGCGACTGTAAAGGAACGCGTGGTGCGCGACCGTGATATTACGATCAGCGTCCATTGTCACAACGACCTCGGTCTCGCCGTCGCAAACAGCCTTGCCGCTCTTGAAGCCGGTGCTACGCAGGTCGAATGCACGATCAACGGCGTCGGCGAGCGTGCCGGCAACGCCTCGCTTGAGGAACTGGTAATGGCGATGGCGGTGCGTGCCGACAAAATGCCATACACGACGAATATTGATACGACTCAGCTTTTCCCTTCGAGCCAGTTGCTGTCATCGATCGTTGGTTTTGGTGTCCAGCCAAACAAGGCGATCGTCGGCCGCAATGCTTTTGCACACGAAGCAGGCATTCACCAGCACGGAGTTTTGAGTAACCCTCTTTGTTACGAGATAATGACGCCAGAATCGGTAGGTGTACCAAGAAACAGCATTGTTCTCGGCAAACACTCTGGCCGCCACGCTCTCATTTCGCGGTATGAGGAGCTTGGATTTAAACTTCGTGACGATCAGATCGCGAGTATTTACCCGAGATTCATTGCGCTCGCCGATCGCAAGAAAAATGTCTACGACCAGGACCTGCTTGCCCTCGCCCCGGCGGGGTCCCGAGCGGCGATCGCGGCTTAGTCGGACAGACAGGATTTTGAACCGCAGATGAAAGCGGATGAACACAGATAAAGGCATATAATAGTAGTCTTGCTTTATCTGTGTTTATCCTCTTCATCCGTGGTTAACTCTCTTTGATTTATGAAGATAACGATCTTACCGGGTGACGGCATTGGCCCCGAGGTTTGTAGTCAGGCTGTCCACGTCCTTACTGAGGTTGGCTCGGCCTTTGATATCTCGATCGAATCGGAGGAGCATCTGATCGGCGGTGCTGCTATCAAGGCGACGGGCTCACCGTTTCCCACCGAGACCGAAGCAGCGTGCGTCGATAGCGACGCTGTTCTGCTCGGGGCCGTCGGTTCACCTGAATTTGATGACCTTCTGCCCGAACATCGGCCTGAGATCGGGCTGCTAAAACTTCGTAAAGCTCTTGGCGGATTCGCTAATCTACGACCGGCCGCGGCTGTTCCCGCGTTGATCGGCTCGTCACCTCTGCGGCCTGAGATATTCGAGGGTACCGATCTGCTGATCGTCCGCGAATTGCTCGGTGGCCTCTATTTTGGTGGGCCGCGTGGATTCAGCGACGACGGAAACGAGGCGTTCAACACGATGCGTTACTCCGTCGCCGAGGTCGAACGCGTCGCTCACATCGCGTTCCAGTCAGCGCGTTTGCGTCGAAAAAAACTAACTTCTGTAGATAAAGCGAATGTTCTCGAAACCTCACGCCTGTGGCGGCAAACGGTGACAAAGGTCGCCGCCGAATATCCCGATGTCACGCTCGACCATTTATTTGTCGATGCCTGCGCGATGCACCTCGTCACGAATCCGACGCAATTCGATGTGATCCTGACCGAAAATCTCTTCGGCGATATCTTGTCCGACGAAGCTGCGGTGCTGACCGGCTCGCTTGGAATGTTGCCGTCGGCGACGGTCGGCGGAGCGGTTGATCTTTACGAACCGATTCACGGTTCGGCACCCGAGATCGCCGGAAAGAACGTCGCGAACCCGCTCGGAGCGATCGCGTCTGTTGCGATGCTCTTCCGATACACCGGCAAGAACGACGCCGCTGCGCTTGCTATCGAGGATGCGATAAAATGGGTCCTCAACAAGGGACATCGAACTGCCGACATCGCCGAAACCGGGTGTAGAATGATAAATACGACAACTGAGATGGGGGCGATGGTCGCAAATCGAGCGATCGAGTTCGCAAACGTAAACTACGCATATCACGCGGTCTAGGAGTGATAGCCACGAATGCACGAATAAAACCTCGGAAATTGAAATCAGTTATTCGTGCATTCGTGGCGATTCTTTCTACTGAGTATAGACAATCTGATAGATGAAAACTCTCTACGACAAGATCTGGGACCGGCATCTCGTCCACGCCGAGGCCGGAAAACCTTCGCTACTCTATATTGATCTGCACCTGATCCATGAAGTGACGAGTCCACAGGCGTTTGAAGGCTTGCGGCTTGCCGGGCGTAAACTTCGCCGGCCTGACCTCACATTCGGCACGATCGATCACGCGATTCCGACGATCAATCGCAATCTGCCTTTCAAAGATCCGATCGCAGCACAGCAGGTCAAAACGCTTCGCGAAAACTGTCGGGAATTCGGTGTCAATCTTTATGATCTCGACCGCATCGAGCAAGGTATCATCCACGTATTTGGCCCGGAGCAAGGCCTGACGCATCCCGGGATGACGATCGTTTGCGGCGATTCGCATACGTCGACGCATGGGGCATTTGGAGCCCTTGCATTCGGCATCGGCACGAGCGAGGTCGAGCATGTCTTTGCGACACAATGTCTGCAGCAGGATCGATCGAAGAATTTTCGTATCAACGTTGAGGGCGAACTGCCATTCGGCGTGACCTCAAAGGACATCATCCTCGGCATCATCAACGAGATCGGAGCCAACGGCGGCGTCGGACACGTGATCGAATACGCAGGCTCGACGATCCGCAGCCTATCGATGGAAGGCCGGATGACAGTTTGTAATATGAGCATCGAAGGCGGTGCAAAGGCCGGCTTGATCGCCCCGGACGAAACGACATTTGAATATGTCCAAGGCAAGCCGTTCGCTCCAAAAGGCGAGGATTGGGATCGAGCTGTTGAAGATTGGAAGACTCTGACTACCGACGATGGAGCCAATTTTGACAAGGTCGTCGATATCGACGCCGCCACTCTTGAACCATTTGTCACCTGGGGCACGTCGCCCGATATGTCGGTCAAGGTCAGCGACAACGTGCCCGATCTTGGCGCCGCTCGCGATGAGAACGAAGTAAAATCCTTCGAGCGAATGTACCAATACATGGGCCTCGATCCCTCGCAGCCGATCGACAAGATCAACATCGACCGTGCATTTATCGGCTCGTGTACAAATTCGCGTATCGAGGACCTCCGAGATGCCGCCAAGGTCGTCAAAGGCTACAACGTCAGCAGCCGCGTCAACGCTATGGTCGTGCCCGGGTCGATGCAGATTAAACGTCAGGCCGAGGAAGAAGGGCTGGCACGTATTTTCATCGACGCCGGCTTCGAATGGCGTGATGCAGGATGCTCAATGTGCCTCGCGATGAACGAGGACATCCTACAGGAGGGCGAACGCTGCGCCTCAACCAGCAACCGTAATTTCGAAGGCCGTCAAGGCCGCGGCGGCCGAACACATCTCGTTTCGCCGATCATGGCGGCAGCTGCAGCGATCACCGGACATTTTGTTGATGTTCGCGACTGGAAGTTTAGAGATTAAGGTGAACCGCAGAGGCACAGAGACGCTGAGTTTTTTTGAAACAGGATGGACAGGATAAACAGGATTTAGTTGAGTCACATTGTGAAAGAAAAAGCATCTTGTCCATCCTGTGCATTCCTGTTAGATTCCTTTCTCTGCGTCTCACCGACTCTGCTGTAAAAATATACATGCAAAAATTCACGACATTCAAGGGATTGGTCGCTCCGTTGTTTCAGACGAACATCGACACGGATCAGATCATTCCGAAGCAGTTTTTGACGCGCATTGAGCGGACGGGTTACGGAGCTTTCCTTTTTAACGATTGGCGTCTGAATTCTGACGGCTCACCAAAACCGGATTTTATCCTGAACGACGAACGGTATTCTGGTGCGTCGATCTTGGTCGCAGGTGCAAATTTCGGCTGCGGTTCGTCGCGGGAACACGCACCATGGAGTATGTTGGACTACGGATTCCGGGTGGTCATCGCACCGAGCTTTGGCGATATATTTTTTAACAACAGTCTAAAAAACGGCCTACTGCCCGTTCGTCTCGGTGAAGACACGGTTGATAATATAGTCGAAAGGGCGAAAACTATCGATAATTACTCGCTCACGATAGATCTCGAAAACAAAACCGTTTCCGACGGATCTGGTATTAACGCCTCATTCGAGATCGATGAATTCCGCCGATACTGTCTGCTAAACGGCCTCGACGACATCGGCCTCACACTCCAACACGCTGACAAGATCGACGTTTACGAGTCGGCAAAGGCCGTAACACGACACCCCCAGCAATAGCACGATTTTCCCAGCCCCGTCCAAAGATCTATTGACTTTTCATTTCGCGTGTGCTATGCTTGCAACAGTCGCCCGCTACTGCAATATGCAATTACAGATCCGGGTTCGATTTTTGACAATTTACCGCTTGCCGGTGGCAGATTTGTCTTTGTGTAGCACACGTGTGGCCTGTTTTTTTAAAAAATGATGAAACAAGTGGGATTTTTGCCCGTAACCGGTATATATCACAATGGTTTACGCAGGTTCATACTGGATGAAACAGAGTGAAACAAGATGAAACAGCACTCGCGACAAACTGCCAGTAAACAACTGTAATGATTAAGGTTGTGGGCACACGACGGCATTTCTTGTTTCACGCCCTTTGCCGCTTTTACGTCAAGAAACGGGTCTTTGGTGAGAAGCCAGCCGCGACGCGATCGACCTGACCAAAGTAGCCGAATCCGCACCAAATAGGCTAGAATAAGCCTTTCTTGTTCGGAATTTCTTATGGGTTTTTCTACCGTCGCTATTCACGCAGGCAACGAACCTGACACAGCCACCGGCGCCGTCAGCGTGCCGATCTACCAGACATCAACCTACGCTCAGGACGGGCTTGGCCGGCATAAAGGCTATGAGTACGCTCGCACCCAAAACCCTACGCGTTCGGCCTTGGAGACGAACATCGCAGCACTCGAAGGAGCAAAGTTTGGTTTTGCATTTGCCTCTGGGATGTCGGCGATAGATACCGCTCTCAAGCTTGTAAAAGCTGGCGATCACGTCATTCTCGGCGACAACACATACGGCGGCACGTTTCGGCTTTTTAATCGAATCCTAGTCGATTACGGCATCGAATTTGACCTCGCCGACACCTCCGACATCGACAATCTTGAGAAGGCATTTAAGCCGAATACCAAAATGGTCTTCGTCGAGACGCCAACCAATCCCGTAATGACCGTGACCGATCTCAAGGCCGTTTCCGAAATGGCCCATGCACATGGAGCAAAGGTCATTTGCGACAATACATTCATGTCGCCGTATTTTCAGCGGCCGATCGAGTTTGGTGTGGATATCGTTGTGCATTCGACGACAAAATATCTCAATGGCCATTCGGACAGCGTCGGTGGATTTGTTGCACTGAACGACGAGAAAGACGCCGAGTGGATCGGATTTTTGCAAAACGGCATCGGCGCGATATTGTCGCCGATGGACTCATTTCTAGTGCTTCGCGGCACAAAAACTCTTGCAGTCCGCATGGAAGCGCACGACAAGAATGGCCGCGTCGTAGCAAATTTCCTCGCCGAGCATCCCCGTGTCCAAAAGGTTTATTATCCCGGACTCGTTTCGCACCCGCAGCACGAACTGGCTAAACGTCAGCAAAGCGGCTTTGGCGGAATGGTTTCCTTTGAGACTGGTTCGTTGGATAATGCCCGAAAAGTACTCGAGGGCGTCAAACTCTGCACGCTTGGCGAAAGCCTCGGCGGCGTCGAGACGCTGATCTCGCACCCTGCCTCGATGACCCACGCATCCGTTCCGCAGGAGACACGTGATAAACTGGGAATCACCGATGGTTTGGTACGTATTTCTGTCGGGATCGAAGACGTAGAGGATATTATCGAGGATCTGGATCAGGCCCTTAGCGCATAAACTTTGTTTAGCTTAGGTTGAAAAAACCTGACGAATCGCTAAACTTTGTAAGTTACGCTTGTTGTTTATGTTTACCGTCGAGATACACGCAACTTCACACATCGGCCGTGTCCGCAAGGGCAACGAGGACAACTATCTCTTGCTCAATATCTCTAAGGAGAAAGCCTGGACGAGTTCGCAGACTGATGGCGAATTCGTAATCGAATCGCAAAAGTTTGATATTGATGCCAACGGCGTGGTGATTGCCGTATCGGACGGCATGGGTGGAGCTCTTGCGGGCGAGGTCGCCAGCACGATGGCGGTCGAGACCGTTAGCGAAAAGCTACTCGACAATAACTTAGATCACACCCTGACTCCAGAGGAGCAAGATCACTTCCTCATCAGCCGCTTGTATGACGCAACCGTTTTTGCAAACTACCTGATCCATACACAGGGTCGCACTGATCCGCAGTTTCAGGGTATGGGTGCGACCTTCACCGGTATCGGCGTTACTCCCGACGCGGCTGATGTTATTCAGGTAGGTGACAGCCGGGCATACCTTGTCCGTGCCCGCAAGATCTATCAGATCACCAAAGATCAATCGCTCGTCCAACAACTGATCGACGCTCAACAGATCTCTGCCGAAGAAGCCGAGACTCACACATTAAAGAATGTGATCCTTCAGGCTCTCGGAGCGCAGAACGAGATCTATCCGGTTTCTGCACGTGTCTCGCCTTGTAAAGAAGATATTTTCCTACTTTGCAGCGACGGCCTTTCAAATAAGGTCGGTGCGGCTGAGATGCAGCAGATCGTACTGGATAATTTTGATGGGCTTCAGAACGCCTGTGTCGAATTGGTAAAACTCGCGAATGAGAATGGCGGCGAAGACAATATCACTGTCGTGATAGCAAAATTCACGGGTAACGCCTTACCAGAACCATCCGAGGAAGGTGTCAAGCTTGAGCTGCTCGACCTTGGCGGCATCCACGACACGGCCGATCAGGATACGGCCAGCGAGGATACGACTGAAATAATGCCCCGCGACGGAGAGCAATAGCCAGCTTGTCATTCACTACGCCAGCCGGGTAATTCCGGCGTTATCCGCCGAACATAGATAGACGACCCCTTGACCTCGACGACCTCGACTTTTTCGCCTTCGGTCAACGCTGTTTCGTCGTCAACCGGATAGGCCGTCCACGTTGAGCCAAAGACCTTTACCGCACCTTCATTCAACGCACCTTTGCTCGCAGTCGTCACCGTACCGATCTTGCCCGGCAACGAATCGACCCCCGACTTCATTCTCTCGCCTTCACTGTGGGCGAAATAGCGTGCAAATATCGTCCTCGACATTGCTGTAAAGGTAATAGAAACAGCCGCAAATACAAGGAACTGCAACAGGAAGCCGCCGCCGAGCATACCGACCAGGGCGGCCGCGATCGCCCCTATGCCAAACCACAGCAGCACAAAACCAAGCGTAAACACCTCTGCAATAATGAGTCCAACGCCCAGCACGAGCCAAAGTATCCACGATAGCTGTTCCATATTATTACAGGCCTAACAGTCTGCGACTAAATGATAGCACAGACAATTCATGCGAATCTGCTGGAATTTTTGCGGTTAGAGTTTAGGCGTGATAATCTTTTCGAGTCGTGCTGGGGTGGCGGAATTGGTAGACGCCCAGGACTTAAAATCCTGTGCCCTTAGGGGCGTACGGGTTCGATTCCCGTCCCCAGTACCACTTATTTTCAGTAGGGTAATCCGATGGTGGGTGCCTTTCCGCTAAATCAATTCCCCTTGTGTGCCAATCCATAGTATCTCCTGTTTTTGCGTTACAACATAGACTCCAGACCGCGGCTGATTCCTCTCGAAACGTGGGGGTCAGGCAATCCGTTGGACCCGGCCCGTTCCTAGAGCAAAGAGAACATCGTCCGTTCATCCCTCAGCATTACGACAAAAAAGAACCCTGACGAGGGGGCTTGACAGGGGAATTAGCCGTGTGATATAAACTCGATCTGGATATTTACACTATACTGCATATTTATTCATTATGTCCATAGAGATGGATAGAGAGTTGCAGGCGGCCAGCGCCCTTAACGCGGATTGCTGCTCCTAAATCGTTGGTTATGTCACCGTGGCCGCGAATGACAGTGGCAGATCGGCAAGTAGCAAGGCTTCGAATTGGTCAGACCAATAACATGGAGAACTTCGGTGCAGCCGTTAGAACCGTCATTGAACCGGAAGGAGAAGGAAATGAACTTACTTAAATCAACGCGGCTTTTTGCCGTACTTATCGCTCTGTCAATATTTCTAATCGCGACTAACTCTATCGCGGCCCAAGAGACGCGTGGCAGCATTAGGGGTACGGTTACCGACCCGAATGGCCAACCCGTGCCGAACGCTGCGGTCCAAATACTGGACCCCAGCCGAGGCAGCAAGACAAGTCTCACTACAAATGGCGAAGGCAATTATCAGGCAACCTATCTGATTCCGGGTAGCTATCAGCTCGTCGTTGAGGCTCCGGGCTTCAAGAAATCAATACGTGACAATGTGGTTCTTCAGATCAATAGTACTGTTCAGGTAGATATTCCGCTAGAACTGGGTGGTGCGAATGAGACCGTAACGGTGACGAGCGATGTGCCGCCACTTAATACCGAAAACGCCTCACTCGGGCAGGTCGTTGATGGCCGCCGTATCTCGGAACTTCCGGTCCCGCATGGCGATCCGTACAAATTAATGGGGCTTGGGACTGGAACTACACTGACCGGCAACGCCAGGCTGGATAGGCCCTTCGAACCAACTCACATCATTGGATACGCGATCGATGGCACACGCGGAAACCGAAGCGACCTGCTGATCGATGGAGCACCAAGCACCGCTACGGCGAATGCTAACGAAGTAATAGCAACCTACGTTCCCCCTTCAGACATTGTCCAGGAATTCAAGGTTCAGACCGCAACTTTCGACGCTCAATTTGGAAATACCGAAGGCGGTGTGACCAGCATCGGTATTAAATCAGGCACGAATGACTTTCACGGAACTGCCTATCGCTGGACGGAACCACAAGGCAGTCAGGGCAATGATTTCTTTGGAAAGGCTCGAGGAGAGGGGCGTCCCGGCGGCTACTCGAACCGGCCTGGTTTCAGTGTAAATGGCCCGGTTCGGATCCCATGGCTGTACAACGGTAAGGGAAAGACGTTCTTTCTATTTGGCTTTGAACAGATTCGTGAGGCCCGCACTCGCAACGACACTACCGGGGTTTGGGTGCCAACCGCAAAGTTACGCAACGGTGATTTTTCCGACTATATTTGTGTAACGCCTGGTGTTCCGGCTGGTTGCGTAACAATTTACGACCCTGCTACCCGCAATGCGACCTCCAGCACTTCCTCACCTTTTCCGGGCAACATCATTCCGGCTAACCGGATAAGCAATGTCGCTAAGGCCCTGTTGACGTTTTATCCAGCGCCTAGGCATGCAGGATTGCTTAATAACTTCTTCAACAACAATGTCCTCGAAGCCACTGATTACGACACCTACACTTTTAGGATAGACCAGCAGGTAATGAACAACAACAGGTTGTTTGTGCGTGGAAGCTGGTACACACGCCAGAGCCACGCCGGGGAGTTTCTTGAATCCGAGGCTTCGGGTAATAATTTCCAGTTCATTTCGCGCCAGGGCGTGATCGACGATGTTCATTCCTTCAACTCGACGACCGTCCTTAACCTTAAGTACGGATACAATCGTTTCGTTCGAAACTCCGGACAGGAGCCAGATGCCAGAAACTGGGATCTTACTCGAACGGGATTCCCAGCTGCATACAACAATCTCATTGACGAAACTGTCAGGACTTTCCCTCAGTTTGCATTTGGTAATCCAGGTATGTTCTCCACAGCTGCGGGTACAACTTCCGGCCTGAGGCCAGTCTGGGGGCACTCGTTCGCCGGGACCCTTGATAAAGTCTGGGGAAGGCACTCAGTAAAGATCGGTGGCGAGATGAGGATCTACGTTGAGAACAGCGCCGACACCAGTGCCGACCAAAGCGGTCGCTACGACTTTAATAACACTTACACCCGTCAGAGCACCGCGGCTGCGAATGATGTAAATGGACTGCAAGCATATGCGTCGTTCCTCCTTGGCCTTGCCTCAACGACGCAAATCGTTCGACGAACGGACTACTCAGAATACTCAAAGACCTATGGCTTTTTTGTTCAGGACAACTGGCAACTAACCAGAAAGCTGACGCTCAATCTCGGATTGCGCTACGAAGTCGAAACGCCCTTGATCGAACGCAACAACAAGGCAGTTTCGGGTTTTGATTTTAACTACACCCAGCCGGTTGAGGCCCAAGTTCAGGCTAACTATAACGCTTTAGTTGATCCTGCGTTGAAAGCTCTGCTTCCGACGATCAGCGTCAAGGGCGGACTTCTGTTTGCCGGCAAGGACACAGGCCGCGGACTGTATGAGACGCCAAAGAACACGCTCCTGCCGCGTTTCGGTTTCGCCTACCAGTGGGATGACAAGACGGTCATCCGCGGGGGCTTTGGTCTATTTGCTGGTTTCCTTGGGCAACGACGTGGCGGCTATGGCCCTAATGCTCCGAATGACGTGTTTCAGCCCGGTTACTCTCAGGCGACCGTTCTGCCCCTAACTACAAATGCGCAGGGAGCAGCGATCCCATTTAATATGGATAACGCATTTCTGCTCAACCCGATCCTGGTTCCGCAAGGAAACTCGCTCGGGAAACAGTCCGCTCTCGGAACGGCCATCACGTTTTTCAACCCAAACCCCAAAGTATCGAAACAAGCTCGATTCCAGATCGGATTCCAGCGGGAACTTCCAGGTGGGTGGATCGCGGAGGCTTCGTACGTCTTTAACCGCGGCTATGACATTGAGATAGTCAGGAACATTAATGCCCTGCCAAACAAGTACCTGAACACTGACAACGCCAGAACGGCTGCGATGACCGCCAACAACACTTTCCTGAGCGGGCTTGTCACTAATCCATTCAGATTCCTGTTGCCAAATAATGCATTCCCCAATGCGACAATCGCTCGTTCACAGCTTTTGCGCCCATTTCCCGTTTTCGGCGATATTACGACGACGAACAATGAGGGTGAGTCCTGGTATCACGCTGGCCAGTTCAATCTGCAGAAGCGCTTCTCAAAAGGATTCACACTCGGAGCCGGTTACACTTGGTCCAAATGGATCCAAGCAACGGAATATCTGAACGCTGCGGATGCAGAGCCTATAAAGGTTATCTCCGATCAAGACTCACCTCACAGACTGACCGTCAACGCGATGTACGAACTACCCTTCGGTAAGGGGCAACGGTTCCTATCGAGTTCGCATTGGTTCTCGAATGCCATTTTTGGCGGGATCCAACTCAGCGGGACAGTCCAGATGCAAAGTGGTTTCCCAGTTCCATTTGGTGATCTCTTCTACAGCGGGGGACCGATTTCAATACCGTCCGAAGCACGCGGAACCTATAGGTGGTTCAACACGGCGGTGTTCACGTCAATCCTTAACAATACCGCGACCAACGCAACCCCAGTCAGCCATCTGCGGACGTTCCCATTTAGATTTGCCAACGTCCGCCGCGACTATTTCAAGAATATTGACCTTGCGATACGAAAAGACATTCGGGTCGGTGAAACGATGAGGGTTCAACTGAGGCTTGAGGCTCTAAACGCAACAAACGAACCTTTCTTCCCAAATCCCGTGGTCAATGCGACCAGTGTTGGTTCGACGAACAATCCGTTTGGAGTTTGCAGCAACACTGTGGCCAGCCCTTGTATCGGAAGCTTTGGGACCATTAGTGCCAGCAACGTAGATAATTGGCAGCGCCGAATTCAATACGGACTAAAGTTCATATTCTAGCGGAACACTTTTTTGAATAATTTGGCCCAAACATGGATAAGGTGAAAGCAAAAAGCTCTCACCTTTATCCTCGATCTCTTCTATTTCATGATCGAGCCGAAGTACAACTTCAAACGAGCCGTACGCTCCGAGAGTAGGAGAACGAGTCCGGACCATGTCATCTCACGCATTCGAGAGATGATAGACGACGGCAGATTTCGAGCCGGAGATCGCCTTCCGACTGAAAGAGAGTTGGCCAAGCGACTTGGGGTAAGCCGCCCGACCTTGCGCTCCGCGTTGCGATTGCTAACATCTGCCGGAGTCCTTCGACCCCGACAAGGAGCAGGTACTTTCGTAACCGAAACGAACAGCGCACCATCGATCGATTCCGGCCCGCTAAGAGTGATGACAGCGTTTTATGGGGTTACGTCAAGCGAGATCTCGGAGGCTGGCAGATTGCTTGAATGCGCAGTTAGAAGCCTTGCGGAGAAACGCGCGACGAGCGAGGACCTTGCAACTATAGGCGATGAAATAGTCGGAATGTATGCCTCGCTCGACGACCCGGTGCAGTTTGCGATCCATGATAAACGATTTCATCAGGCGGTTGCCGATGCTGCTGGAAATCGAATCTTGACATCGTTGTTGAACATGGTTTCGGCGGTGTTGTTAGAGGCTCGAAGTAACAATGGCATTCGTGGAAATGATCTGCACGAAGCGGCCCAGCTTAGCCGAGAGATTTACCAGGCAATACGGAAACACAGCTCTGTTGAGGCCATCGATACTACGAAGTTGGCCTATTGAGCCAAATCTCGATTCGAGCCGCTAGCATGCGGCCTGGGTAATTCAGTCGTACCAAAAGGAAAAGGAGAGGTTATGAAGCATCTTAGAAAGATCACGTCACTTTTTATTATTCTCGGTTTGTTTGTTCCTGCTCTCGCACAGAGCGCATCTGTGGGAGACGCGGTCCTTGAGGGAACAGTGATAAACAAAAATACACAGCGATTCCTTGAGCGCGCCCTTGTGAGCGTACTCGGTACAGAACTATCAGCTCTAACCGACAACAACGGTCGGTTCCGCGTAGCAGGCATACCGGCCGGTACACACGAGGTCACGGTTAGCTATACTGGACTTGGCAATACCACAAAGACCGTATCAGTTGTAAGCAACACCACATCTACAGTTTCGTTTGAACTTACCAATACCGACGTTTACGAATCGAGTGGGGAGTTCAGAGTGGAGGTAACGCCTCTTGAGGGTAACGCCGACGCTATCAACCAACAGCGTCAGGCGGAATCCCAACGAACGGTTGTCTCGGTCGATGCGTTCATCGATCAGACGACCGGCAATCCTGGAGAATTTCTCAAAAGTGTGCAGGGCGTACAAATGGACTATTCACAGAACGAGCCGCAACGGGTGCGTGTGCGCGGTTTCGATCCGAATCTCACCACTCTGACAATGGACGGCAATGAGATCGCCTCGGCCGCATCGTCCAGCACTGATCGGGCCGTGCAGGTCGATCAGTTGTCTATTGCAAGCATCGGAAATGTGGAAGTCTTTAAGGCCCCGATCCCGTCCATGTCAGCCAATTCAATCGGCGGAGCGGTGAATTTCAATACCAAGAGCGCCTTCCAGCAGAATGGTCGTCGGATCGGGGTTCAGTTCGGGACAAATGTGGATGGAAACTCCGGTTTTGGCAGATTTAACGGGCCAGGCCATGGCGAAAAAGTATCGCAGCGAGGTGTCTACCCTGTCGGCCGTTTTGACTATTCCGAATCGTTTTTTAACAACAAGTTTGGCGTCTTCTTCTCGACTGGACATGACCGTACTAATCAACTCGGATCAAGCGTCACACATAATCTCACATACGCAAACCAGCCTGCTGTGCCAACGATCATTACTCAGGGCAATACGACGATTCGGCGCGGCGCGATGTCTTTCGCCCCGAACCGGCAGCTACGTCAACGCGACGATGTGTCACTCAATATGGACTATAGGATCGGCGACAAGGCTGCTATTTTTTTAAAAACTACCTTTTCTGGCTATCACAGCACCAATCGCAATCACGGCTTCACATTGACCCCGGGAACATTGGCCGCTGGTGCGACTATCACCGATTATGCGACTACGGGCACCAACAGCTCAGCGTCGCAGAGTATCAGCGTTTTCGACAAATACACCAACTCTTGGCAGATCAATCCCGGTTTTAGGTTTTTCTCGCGTGGCTGGCGAGTCGACGCGATTGGCGGCTTTTCGAAATCTATCAATCATTACGACAACGATAGAGATTTTGGTGCGCTCGGCATCACTCTCACTGGAGTCAATTGGACAATGAGCACTCCGACCAACACCGACACACCGACATCGATCACCCAAACGAGCGGTCCCGATTTCTACGATCTCAACAATTATCGATCCTCACAGGGAAACCTCGCCTCAACGGGTGGACAGCACCGGGCAAATCACAACGGTGTCGTTTCGACCAACGTCCGTCACTCGTGGGATGTTAAACAGTCATTTAGGCTCGACGTCCAGCGCGACTTTGCGACGCGTTTCTTTTTTTATCTGAAAGGCGGCATTGCCTATAACCAAGGTATCCGCGAGAAGAATCAGCCTCAAAAACGCTGGTATTGGATGGGTCAGGACGGTATCGCTACTGCGGATGACATCACGGCAGCCGGTATCCAACTGGGACGGTTCGCCGAACCGACTCCGGTCACACAAGGGTTGTCGGGTTTTAACCTACGCGAACCATCTTATTTCAGTTCTACTCTGTTCCGTAAATATTGGGAAGCGAATCCACAGGTCTTGCAAGAGAATCTTGCTTATTCAAAGCAACAGGAATTTGTCGGATATCGCTTCGTGGACGAGAAGGTTTTATCTTATTATGGAATGGGAAACTATACCATTCGCAAGTTAAATGTACTTCTCGGCGTGCGGGTGGAGAATACAAAGATACAGGCCATCGGCCATCGAGTACTTCCAAACTCGGTTCTCCCGACAGGTGTCGACGCTAACTCGCTGGCAGGCATTATTGCGACGCATAGAAAAACCGCAACCCAGTTCGAGTACACGTCAAAGCCGTTCCCTTACGTGCACGTGAAATACGAGATACTTCCAAGCCTTCAGGCTCGGTTCAGCTATACCGAGGCTATCGGACGGCCCAATTTCACCGATCTGTTACCAAGCTTTACTCAGAACGATACAAATTTTACGATCACAACAAATCGGGCCGGCCTTGTCCCGCAGCGCTCCAAGAATTTCGATACTAGTCTTGAATACTATACAAGAACGGCTGGAGAGTGGACCTTCGGTTGGTTTAGCCGGGATGTAAAGGACTACATATCGTCCGCGACACTGGCGATGACACCCGATCTGCTGGCGGAATTGAACCTAGGCCCTGAGTTTGCTAATTATCAGGTAATCACCAAGCAGAATCTGGGATTCGCAAAATGGACCGGTTATGAACTCGCAGTACGACAACAATTAGGGGACTTGGGCTTCGTTCCGAAGGTCTTGGGTGGGGTTGAGTTGTTTGGAAACTTTACACATCTTTATCGGGTGGAAGGGGATTTTGGAACCGCGACTGCTACCAATGTCGCTGGAACGAAGATAACCACACTGGCGGACCTTGTGCCAAAGATCGCTAATGCAGGTATCAGTTATCGCTCCCCTCGTGGAAAGTTTTTCGTGAACCTGATCACCAATTATCAGGCCGCAAGATCGACGCAAAACCTGCCGCCGGCATCCGCGGCAGCACAAAGAACGCCGCGTCAGGAAGCCTATCAGTTCTGGAATATGGAAGTAAGCTACAAACTCAACCGAAACTGGAAGCTGATGGTTGTCGGTCGCAACCTTACGGGCGAACGTCCAACATTCTCAGAGGCCGGCATTATCCGCAACCGCCAGCAAGACAGCGGACCCGCATGGATACTGGCTGCCAAATGGAGTATATTTGGCGGCCAGTGATAGCGGCAACAGACCGGAGGTGGCGGTTTTGCACCATCTTCGGTCTTTTCCCTCGCTTTCTCGCAAACCGGATCATCAATCAGCGTTTAGCTTATCGAAGGTTGGAAGATCATGCTTTCTCCCAACCCAGATGAAATACCTATGAAGATAGCAATTTTATTCGCGTTGACGATCGCGTTCACAACCATTACGATCGGCCAGTCCCCTTGGAAGAATGGGAAACTTCGGGTTTCGGACAATGGCCGATACTTGCAGCATACAAACGGAACGCCGTTCTTTTGGCTTGGCGATACCGGCTGGCTCGCTTTTCAGAAAATGGATCGTGAGGAGATAAAGTACTATGTTGAGAATCGAAAGACTAAAGGGTTTAACGTAATACAGTGCATCTTTTTCCAATCGTGGGCGGATGTAAATGTCTATGGTGACAAAGCCTTTGCCGATAGCGATCTTGCTAAACCTGCGACTACGCCCGGAAGCGACCCGCTTGATGATGCTCAATATGATTTCTGGGATCATGTCGATTATGCTGTCGAAGTTGCGGCAAAGAACGGTATATATGTTGCGATCGTCCCAGTCTGGGGACAGCACATTCGCCGCTCCGAGGTCTCGATGGAAACAGCTCAGAAGTTTGCGGCGAATCTTGCCGAGCGGTACAAAAATAAGCCGAATATCATCTGGATCAATGGCGGAAGCATACAGGGTGACGTTAAACCTGAAATTTGGAACACGATCGGTACCACGATCAAGAGGATCGACCCAGATCATCTGATGACGTTTCACATGTTTGGCCGAACGCAATCGTCAACTTGGTTCAATGATTCGCCCTGGCTCGATCTGAACACGTTTACATCCGGACACCGACGGTATGATCAGGACGATACGACAAAAAAATTTGGCGAAGATAATTGGCGCTATGTTTTGCAAGACCTCGCTAAAACACCTCGCAAGCCAACGCTTGACGGCGAGGCGTCGTATGAAGACACGCCTCAAGGACTCCATGATCTAAAGCAGCCTTACTGGACGGCGGCTGACATCAGGCGTTATGCATATTGGTCCGTATTTGCGGGTGCCTGTGGCCACGTTTATGGGCACAATGCCGTAAGGCAAGTTCATAAAAAAGCCGACGGAGCAGGTTCGAGCGGGCCAAAGCAGTTTTTCAAAGAAGCGATGGATTCCCCCGGTGCGACACAAATGGGCCACGTTAAGAAACTCATACTGTCGCGACCATTTTTCGATCGCATCAACGACCAATCCGCAGTCGCTGGAGATGAGGGTGAAAAGTATGATCGCGTTCTCGTAACGAAAGGAAAAGCTTATCTTTTTGCTTATGTTTACACAGGCCGTGAATTTAAGATGCAGATGGGCCGAATCTCGGGTGCAATCGTGAACGCGTGGTGGTATGATCCGCGAACCGGCGAAGTGAGAAGGGCCGGAACGCACGTCAATAAAGGAACAGCCTCGTTCGATCCGCCAGGCGAGAAAGCAAACGGGAATGATTGGATCTTGGTATTGGACGATGCGTCGAAAAAGTTCAAGGCGCCGGGCCTTCCGTCCTCGAGTAGATAAGCATGAAGCATCGCTCCTTTTTTCTATTTGTCCTTACGTTGGTCCTCAGCGTGAGCTCGGTTCTCGCACAAAAGCCGCGAGTCATCGTGTTTACCGACATCGAAAACGAACCGGACGACGCGATGTCGATGGTAAGGTTCCTTACATATAGCAACCAGTGGGATGTCGAGGGACTGATCGCAACCACCTCCGTTCATCAAAAGAACAAGGTCGCGGCATGGCGAATACGAGAGATCGTCGAAGCTTACGGCAAGGTTCGTGACAATCTTGAAAAACACGAGTCCGGCTTTCCTAGGGCTGAATATCTGCTTTCGATAATAAAGGAAGGAACGACCGATTATGGAATGACTGCGGTGGGCAAGGGACATGATTCGCCCGGATCCGAGTTGATCATCAAAGCGGTAGATCGTGACGATCCCCGCCCTGTATGGGTTCCGGTTTGGGGCGGACCAAACGTGCTCGCACAGGCGCTTTGGAAGGTTAAGGCAACACGTTCGGCCGCTGCGCTAAATAAGTTTGTATTAAAACTCCGTGTTTATACGATCTCGGATCAGGACGACAGCGGGCCTTGGATCCGGAAAACCTTTCCCGATCTCTTCTATATCGCCAGTCCGGGCTTTCACGCCTTGGGTGGCTATCATCACGCGACTTGGACAGGGATAAGCGGCGACAATTTTCACGGACGGTTTGCGGGGGCAGACTTTTCCATAGTAGACAATCCTTGGCTCGACCAGAACGTACGGAACAAAGGACTGCTCGGAGCACAGCATCCGCATACCAAATTTATGATGGAAGGTGATACACCGAGTTTTTTCAATCTTATCAACAATGGCTTGAGCGACCCAGAACACCCCGATTGGGGTGGCTGGGGCGGACGGTATGAATTCTATACGCCGCCGTTTCGAAAGTGGCATCTTGAGAAGGAAACGCGTCCGTTTTGGACGGACGCCGAGGATGAAGTTCTCGGTATCGACGCCAAATGGCACACGAGTAATAAGGCCACGATCTGGCGATGGCGCTCCGCCTACCAGAACGATTTTGCTGCACGTATGGACTGGACCATTAAGCCTTATAACGAGGCAAATCACCCGCCTGTCCCAAAAGTCAATCACCCAAACCGTCTTACGGCAAAAGCGGGCGAGCGGCTCGATCTCAGCGCTGAAGGTTCGACCGATCCTGATGGTAATTCCCTGAACTATGAGTGGTTCTATTATGGCGAGCCGGGAACGTTCACGCTGTCAACTGCCCGGACGGGAACTCCCCTAAAAATTGAAGATGCAAATAAGGAGAAAGCTTGGTTTACGGTTCCGGCGAGGTTCGGTAAGGCCGGTACGATGCATATTATCCTTGCTGTGACCGACACCGGCAAGCCAACATTGACCCGATACCAACGCGTAATTATCACAATAATCTCGTAAAGTGTAACGGGGATAATTCGGAAACATCCTGATAATGATGCGCTAGTAGAATTGACCTCATCAGCTCTTGTTAGATACAATGGTTGCATAAACATCTTATAATGAATATTAATTCACACGATAAGAATATGCCGAAAGATTTGCAATTTGGGGCCGGCATTTGGTTGTTTGGTCAATTTGTTGACCGGTATGCCACGGACGGATACTGTCCTCCCGTCGGTACGCTGGAGGCAATCGATATTGCCGGCAAGGTTACGGATCTTTCAGTCCTCGATGTTAACTATCCGTTCTCAGACCCTGCAATCACGGTGGCTGACGTTCGAATCGCCCTCGAGCGTAACAATCTGCGAGCTATCGCGATAACGCCGGTAATTTACAATCGTCAGTTTAGCAAAGGCGGTTTCACGAATCCTGATGCGAGCCTCCGCCAAAGGGCGATAGATCTCGGCAAAGAAGCGGTAGATGTGGCTGCAGAGCTCGGAGCCGATTACGTAAAGTTTTGGCCAGGACAGGACGGATTTGATTACCCGTTTCAAGCGGATTACCGGCAGCTTTGGGATCTTTCTGTCAACGGAATTCGCGCGGTTGCGGAATCAGCACCTGAGATGCAGTTCGCGATTGAGTATAAGGCGAAGGAACCGCGTGTTCGCATCTTTTTCGACACCGCTGCAAAGACCCTTTTAGCGATCGAGGATATGGGCGTGAGCAACGTGGGCATCGTGATGGATCTCGGCCATTCGTTGTTTGCAAAGGAAACCCCGTCGGAAGCTCTGCAACTGATCGCCTGTCGAGGAAAACTAGTCAGCGTCGAGCTAAACGACAACTGGCGTGACTGGGACGATGACCTCACGGTCGGCTCAGTGCATTTGATAGAAACGCTCGAGTTTCTCCACGCTATTCGCACGATCGGCTGGACCCGTCCGCTTCTCTTAGATCAGTTCCCTTTTAGAGAAGACTCCGTCGCTGCAGCGCAAACAAGTATTAACAACATTCGAAGACTGGATCGGATACTGGACAAACCCGGGATGGCGGACGTGTTGGCGGCACAAGGCGATCAAAACGCTTTGAGGGCTCAAAAAGCGATCGTGGATCTGTTGCTTGGGGAAAATTAGGCGAAAATGATGACGACTACCGCAATAGAGAAGGCCGAGGTGCTGCGCGTGCGAGGCTATGAGAATCGAGCAAGGGCTTTGACGATGATCAATAAAGCGGGATCGGGTCATGCGGGTGGCGACCTTTCGAGCATGGATATTTTGACGGCATTGTATGGCGAGGTGCTCAGTATAGACCCGAAAATGCCGACCGATTCCGGTCGTGACCGCTTTTTCATGAGCAAAGGACACTGCACCGGAGCTCTCTATGCGACGCTCGCCGATACCGGATTTTTCCCGATCGAGGAGCTTGATACCTATATGCAGCCGCTCTCGCGATTGAATGGACACCCCGACCGCAAGTCGACGCCAGGTGTTGAGACCAATACCGGACCGTTGGGTCACGGTATGCCCGTGGCCGTCGGAACCGCGATCGCTGCCAAGCTACAGGGCGTTGCGTGGCGCACATACGTTCTGGCAGGTGATGGAGAACTTCAGGAAGGCAGCAACTGGGAGGCTGCCATGTCGGCAGCACATTACCGACTCGACAACCTGATTCTCATTGTTGATAGAAACCGGCTTCAACAAGGCGACGGAACGGAAGAGACCAACGGCCTCGACCCGCTGCCTGACAAATGGCGAGCCTTTGGCTGGTCGGTCCGCGAGATTGACGGACACGATTACGCGGAGCTATTGAACACATTCAGATCGTTGCCATTTGAGGCTGGGCGACCAAGTTGCATTATCGCCAACACACATAAAGGTATGGGCGTCTCGTTTATGAAGGATCAGGTCGTATGGCATCATCGCGTGCCGAACGACGAAGAATTGGCGATCGCGCTAAAAGAACTCGGGGGTGTTTACGAATGAGCGAGATCTTCGACTGTCGAGATAGCTTCGCCGAGGCTCTGCTGGATCTGGCCCGGGCCGATGAGCGGGTAGTTGTTGTTTGCAACGACTCTGTCGGATCCAGCAAACTTGGCGGCTTTCAGAAAGAGTTTCCAGAACGTCTCGTGAATGTCGGCATTGCCGAACAAAACATGATCGGAGTCGCAGCCGGACTGGCTAACGGTGGACTTCTTCCCTTCGTCTGCGGAGCGTCCTGTTTTCTGACAGGTCGAGCTCTGGAGCAGATAAAAGCAGACCTTGCGTACTCAAATGCGAATGTAAAATTATGCGGGATGAGCAGCGGCGTTGCCTATGGAGCTCTTGGCCCTACGCATCATTCGATCGAGGATCTCGCATGGACGCGCGTCATCGCGAATATGACCGTGATCGTACCCGCCGACCCGATCGAGACCAGGCGGTGTTTGCAAGCCGCTGCGGAAATGGACGGCCCGGTTTTTTTGCGGATTAGCCGTATGCCGGTCCCGGCTGTACACGCGAACGATCATAAATTTCAGATAGGGCGGGCTACAAGGCTTCGCGAAGGCTCCGACCTTACGATCATTGCAGCAGGCACAATGGTAGCTCGAGCGCTCGAAGCCGCCACTTTGCTCTCCGGCGAGGGTATCGAGTCTCGTGTCTTGAATATGTCGTCCGTGAAGCCGCTCGACCATGTCGCGGTCGTAGATGCAGCCTTGCAAACGGGACGGATCGTAACAATTGAGGAACATACAATTTATGGTGGTTTAGGCAGCTCCATTGCCGAGGTCGTTTGCACCACTAAACCCGTACCGATGCGTATCCTTGGAATTCCTGGCGTGTTTGCTCCTACGGGATCCGCCGAGTGGCTGCTTGACCATTTCGGCCTTAATGCCGAAGGCATCAGGCGAGCGGCCCTTGAGCTTGTAGGCAAGGAGGTGGCATCATGCACGGCGAACTGATCCTTGCCATCGATCAGGGCACAACCAATACAAAAGTGCTGCTTATTGATCAGGCCGGAGAGATTGTTGGACGGTCCTCCGTTCCGATCGGCCAGTCATACCCGAAACCGGGTTGGGTCGAGCAGGATGCAAACGCGATATGGCAAAGCGTTCAGAATGCGATCAACGGGGTTCTTTCGGATCATGCGGGTATTCGCATCGCAGCAATTGGTGTAACCAATCAAAGAGAATCCGTTACTGCATGGGACAGAACGAGTGGCTCACCATTAGGCCCGGCGATCGGTTGGCAATGCCGTAGAACCGCCCCGTTTTGTGACGACTTGCGTCGCCAGGGTCTCGATCCTCTTCTGCGTGGCCGGACAGGGCTTGCGATAGACCCACTTTTCTCCGGCAGTAAAATGCGATGGCTGATAAAGAATCTCGACAACGGCAAAATGCGGGCCGAAAACGGTGAGATATGTGTAGGAACGATCGACAGTTGGCTGTTATGGAACTTGACGAGTGGCAAAGTGCATGCCTGCGATGCGAGCAATGCAAGCCGGACTCAGCTATTCGATATCCAAACACTCGAATGGGACATAGAGTTACTCGAGATCTTTGAGGTGGCTCCCGCAGTATTACCTGAGGTTAGACCGTCCGCTTGCCGATTCGGCGAAACTGTCGCATTGGGAAAGTTGCCGGCCGGCATTCCGATATTCAGCTTGATCGGCGATTCTCATGCGGCGTTGTTTGGCCACCGAGCATTTCATCCGGGTGTCATTAAGTCAACCTACGGTACCGGTTCGTCACTGATGACCCCTGCGTCGGGTTCTATCAGGTCTGAACACGGACTTTCAACGACGATAGCGTGGAAACAAGAGCGATCGCCGGCCGTACTCGCTCTTGAAGGCAACATACCAGTTACAGGCGCAGCCGTGCAATGGCTGGGAGAATTCCTTGGTCTACCCGATTCCGTTAATGATGTCGTCGCCCTTGCAAAGACCGTTGACAGCAGCGAAGGTGTCAGTTTTGTCCCTGCATTTGTGGGCTTAGGAGCTCCGTATTGGAATGACGCCGCACGTGGAATTATATCGGGTCTTTCTCGCGGAACGACCTCGGCTCACCTGGCATATTCAACGCTCGAGGCGATCGCATTCCTTATCGGAGACGTTTTTGAAGCTATGCAGAAAGACGCGGGGGTAAAGCTCGAAACTCTACTTGCCGACGGTGGTGCGAGCCGTAATGACCAACTCATGCAGATCCAGGCTGATGTACTCGGCTGCACTGTGCTGAGAAATAATTCAACCGACATTTCGGCGCTTGGAGCAGCATACCTCGCAGGCCTCGCTTCGGACGTTTGGGCTTCCAACTCTGAGATCGAAAGCTTAGGTCGATCATATGATAAATTTGAACCACGGATCTCAGAGGCAGAGCGAAAGGCATCACGCGACCGATGGAAAGTCGCACTGGAGAGTGTCCTTGTGGAGAATACTCGTGATCCGATAGCGAAACCCAATAGAAAAGGAAAGAGTTATGGCACGAGTTGATGAATTGCGTCTCATTGTAAAGGTTGCCCGGCTTTATCACGAGAAAGGGCTTGGCCAGGCGGATATATCTGCTCAACTGGATCTGTCGCAGCCGACCGTTTCGAGACTTTTGAAGCGAGCAAAGGACGAGCAGATCGTCCGCACGACCTTGAATGTACCGACTGGCTTCCACCCGGAACTGGAAGAGGCGATCGAAAAAGTTTACAGGCTCAAGGAGGCGATCGTAGTTGATTCGGAGGACGATTCACAGGTATTGCGGGACATTGGGGCTGCGGCCGCATATTATCTGGATACAACCTTGAAGCAGGACGAATTCGTCGGCATCTCCTCGTGGAGTTCGACCCTGTTGGCAATGGTCGAAGCGATGTATCCGCGGGCACGTCCGAGCGGAGCTCGAGTCATTCAGATACTGGGCGGTTTAGGAAATCCGGGTGCGGAGAAACATGCGGCTCACCTTACACGACGACTGGCTCAATTGCTTGGAGGCACGCCATACTTTCTTCCCGCACCCGGCGTCGTCGGTTCCGTTGGCAGTAAAGATGCACTGCTGAATGATCCTTTCGTAAAAGAAGCGATGGAACGGTTCAACCAGATCACACTGGCACTTGTCGGCATTGGCGATATTCAGCCATCACGGCTCCTTGCCGACAGCGGGAACGTCTTTTCGCCGGATGAACTGCATTCGCTCCAAGTGCAAGGCGCGGTAGGAGATATCTGTCTTAGGTTCTTTGACGGCGAGGGTTCCCTGACCGACACGCAACTGAATCAGCGAGTCATCGGAATGGACCTCGATCAATTGAAGAGGGCGGAGCGGAGCGTTGGTGTTGCCGGTGGAAAACGTAAGCGAACTGCTATCCTGGGTGCTCTGAAAGGTGGCTGGGTCAATGTCTTGATCACGGACAGGTCCACCGCTGAGTGGTTGGTCGCCCAGTGTAACTCTGAGGTGGCCGAAGCTCGTGCTTAATTCAAAACTATGGGGATAATATGAGATCTATTCTTAGAACATTTTTTATCTTTTGTCTCGTGCCAGCAATGTTTTTGAGCGGCTGTAGGCCTTCGAACAGCACGGCGGGGAATGGGGCTAACTTGGGCAGTTCGGGAAAGGGAAAGATCGCGGTCGTCATCTCGACACTAAATAATCCATGGTTTGTCATTCTGGGCAATGCAGCCAAAGAGCGGGCCGAGCAACTCGGCTACGAAGCCGTGGTATTTGATTCTCAGAATGATCCGGCTAAGGAGGCGTCGCACTTTGAGAACATCATCGCCGGCAAGTACAAAGCGATCTTGTTCAACCCTACCGACGCAAGCGGCTCGGTCGCCAATGCGAAAAAGGCGATGTCATCGAATGTCCCGGTATTCTGCATGGATCGCGAGATCAACTCCACAGATGCGGCAGTAGCCCAGATCCTCTCTGACAGCTTTTCGGGAACAGTGGAAATCGCAAAGTACTTCGTCGCTCAGTTTAAGGATAGGTCTGAGGTAAAGTACGTCGAGCTTCTGGGCTTGGTTGGCGACAACAATACGTTTAACCGATCGCAAGGCTTTCATAGCGTTGTCGACAAAGATGCCAAATTCAAGATGGTCGCTCAGCAAAGCGCTGATTTTGACCGTACAAAGGCGCTTGAGGTGCTGGAGACGATCTTGCAGGCGCATCCGGACATGGACGCGGTATTTTGTGGCAACGATGCGATGGCGATGGGGGCGTACCAGGCCATTTTGGCGGCTGGAAAGGCCGAGAAGGTCAGAATATTCGGGTTTGACGGTGCCGATGACGTTGTAAAGCTCATTTCAGAGAAGAAGATCACGGCAACCGGCATGCAGTTTCCTAAAGTAATGGCGAAGACCGCGGCTGATCTGGCGGACCAGTATCTCGGAGGTAAACGTGACATTGCCAAAAAGATACCGGTCGGCGTGGAGGTCGTCACGGTAGAAAATGTTTCGCAATATGGCGACTATGGAAAGAAATAGCAGAAATAGCCGGGTGAACCGCGGGCGCCGAATACTGCTCGCCGCACTCGTTTGCGTCCTCGCCGCCCTCGCCTATTTTTTTCCGCCGATCCAAATAGTCTCGCTCAGATCGGCTAAGGAAACCAAGGAGATCAGGCGGTTCGATCCGAAAGAGTTTGTCGAACGATTGTGGACCGAGCGTTTGTTCAAGGCATCTGATCAGGCAATCGATGCCGGACTGCTTCTCTCTGCGATCAAGAATGACAAGCTTGCCGCGCGACAGCAATACGGCCGACAGGTTGGGCTCGGCAGCACCTATTATTACTTTTTGAAAGGCAAAGGCAGGGTCGTTGCGGTCAAGCCCGAGGCGATCTCGCTCGCCATCTCGGATTCCGGCGCAAAGACTGACCTGATCCTCGCCGTGGCAAATATTTCCGGAAATGCTGTGCGGGACGCAACCGGCTTGGTCAGCGTTGATGACTTTCCAAATTCGCAGGAATTCAACCAGATCGCCGCTGAATTGAATCGGCGGATAGAAACTGGTGTGCGTGCAGGACTCAGTCAAAAGTTAAGGGTCGGAACAACTATCGAATTCGTAGGCTGCGCGGAGATGAGCGATCACGGTGATGATCTACAGCCGCTGCGGTTGATCCCGATCAGCGTAAAGGCCCTTTAGGTGGCCGGTCTAAATGGAAACTACAGCAACAAACGACATCATCATAGAAATCCTTGGTGTGTCTAAGGCTTTCCCGGGCGTAAAAGCACTCGATGGGGTCGATCTGCAGATCCGGCGCGGGAAGTTGACCGCCTTGATCGGAGAGAACGGGGCAGGAAAATCGACCTTAATGAACATCCTGGCTGGTGTTTTTCCGCCGGACGAAGGCCAGCTCTTTTTCGCGGGCAGGCCAATATCGTTTGCTGACACTCGTCACGCGCAGAAGTGCGGCATCGCAATTGTATTTCAGGAGCTAAATCTCTTTCCATATTTGAGTATCGCCGAGAATGTCTTTTTAGGTCGCGAACCTTTGACTGTTCTCGGACTCGTTGACTATCCGAAAATGAACCGCGACGCAGCTGCGCTTTTAGACCGGCTTGGAATAGAATTCGATCCGAGATCATTGATGGCCGAGCTTCGCGTTGGTCAGCGACAAATGGTCGAGATCGCAAAGGCGCTGTCATTCAACCCTGACGTTATCATCATGGATGAACCGACATCCGCTCTTAGCGAGCATGAGATCGAGACCCTATTTGGGTTGATATGGGGGCTAAAACACCAAGGTGTTGGCATTGTTTACATAACGCACAAATTAGACGAATTGTTCGAGATCGGCGACTACGTAACCGTCCTTCGGGACGGCAAATTGATCCAAAGCGGAGAGCTTCGCAATTATTCACGCGGTGATCTGGTGCGCTTTATGGTTGGGCGCGATCTGGGAAGTTTTCACAAGGTCTCGCCCGACATCGTCGTCAAAGAGGTGTTTCGGATAGAGCAGGCGACACTCCGCTCACCGAGTCGTCCTGATGAACTTCTCCTAAATGATGTCACCTTCAGCCTTGGGAGCGGTGAGGTCCTCGGTATTTTCGGGCTCATCGGCGCAGGCCGCACCGAATTACTCGAAACGATCTTCGGCCTGCATCCCGGAACCTCGACTGCGGCAATATTCGTTAATGGAAAGCAAGCCAAAATATTGACACCGAGCGACGCGATCGCCACCGGGATCGGGTTTGTGACCGAAGATCGTCGTCACGAGGGCATTGTGCCTCAAATGGGCGTCTGCCCGAATGCGAGCCTCGCCAGTTTAGATAAGGCCGAACGCTTTCTGTTTGTTAGCGATCGCCTTGAAAAAGCGTATGTCAATGACTACCTTGGCCGTTTCCGCGTTAAGGCCACCTCGATGCGGCAACCGATAAAAGATCTTAGCGGTGGTAATCAACAAAAGGTCATATTAGCGAAGTGGCTGGCAACGAAGCCAAAGATCCTGCTCCTCGATGAACCCACGCGCGGTATCGACATACACGCAAAACGTGAGATCTACGATTTTATTGTCGAACTAGCCGAGAGCGGTCTCGGCGTTGTTCTGGTATCTTCCGAAATGCCTGAGATCCTTGCCCTATCGGACAGGATCATCGTCATGTGCGAGGGCCGCAAGACTGCCGAGTTTATTCGCGGCGAAGCTAGTGAAGAAAAGTTGATACACGCCGCACTGCCAAGATAGACGTAATGGCTATTAACGAAACAAATTCAAGCGGACTGAAGGGCATCGTTTCCGGGCTTGGCGGATGGAAGAAACTCGCGGGTCGTCTACAACCGTTGATCGCGCTAGCCTTGATGGCCCTCGTGATCGGCTTGTTTACTGACAAGTTCTTTACGCCCGAGAACGGCTGGAACATCCTGCGGCAGATCTCGATTAATCTTTGCCTCGCTATCGGTATGACGCTGGTCATCCTTTCGGGCGGCATCGACCTTTCGGTTGGAGCGGTCCTTGCACTCGCAGGAGCGGTCGCCGCCGGCGTCCTCAACAACGGTATTGCCATTCCGCAGCTTGATATTTTGCTGCAATTTTCCGTATCGGGAGCCATTTTGGCTGCATTACTTGTGGGCCTGCTGCTCGGATTGTTCAATGGACTGGTGATAACAAGGTTTCGCGTTCCGCCGTTCGTAGCAACCCTTGGAATGCTAAGTATCGCACGTGGACTGACAATGCTCTGGACCGGCGGTTTTCCGATCACAGGCCTGGGCGACAGTTTTGCGGTCATCGGTACAGATCTCTTCCTCGGCATCCCGATGCCCGTTTGGATCTCTGTGGCTTGTGCGGCCGTTTTTGGTGTCGTGGTGCAAAAGACACGCTTTGGCCGATATATCTACGCGATCGGTGGAAATGAACGTGCGGCTCTGCTTGCGGGTTTGAGCGTCGATCGCATCAAACTAGCGGTCTACGGTTTATGCGGAATCCTCGCTGCGGTTGCGGGCCTGATCGTTACATCGCGGCTCGATTCAGCCCAGCCAAACGCAGGACTAGGTTACGAACTCGATTCGATCGCGGCCGTCGTTATTGGCGGCACTTCTCTTTCGGGCGGACGCGGGTCTGTACTTGGCACCGTTCTTGGCTGCTTGATAATTGGTGTTTTGAACAACGGACTCTTCCTCCTGGACGTGTCTCCGTTTTGGCAGCAGGTAGTCAAAGGATTCGTTATTCTTGTGGCCGTTGCGATTGACAAGATGCAGGCCGCTAATGACTGATGTTCGCAGGTTCTTAAATCCCCGGAGGGCTCTCTATGAAGATTCAATCGCACGCGTTGTTGATCGGTTTTGTCGCGGTTTCTTTTCTTGCTCTACTTCATCTAGCGGCGCAAGCGCAAGCCGAACGGCCCGTGGAGCAATGGGGCATCTTCGAAATAAGCCTAAAGGGGCCAACGGCTGGAAATCCGTTTAAGAACGTTACTCTGGACGCCATATTCGCCCAAGGCAAGGAAACCGTAAAGGTGAAGGGCTTTTATGACGGCGGTGGCACATATCGAATCCGTTTTATGCCGGAAAAGACCGGAACCTGGAGCTACAAGACCAAAAGCAACATTCCGCAATTGAACGGCAAAACCGGGGCCTTCGATGCGGTCAAGCCATCGACCGGCAATCGCGGCCCTGTGCGTGTTCGCAACACCTTTCATTTTGGATATGCCGATGGAACACCGTATTTTCAGATCGGTACCACGAGTTATGCATGGACGCATCAGGGTGATGAACTGGAGGAGCAGACACTAGCAACGCTCAAAGTATCGCCCTTCAACAAGATGCGGATGTGCATCTTTCCCAAACACTACGCATACAATGCAAACGAGCCAATATTCTATCCGTTCCTAATTAACCCAGACGGCAAATTTGATCTTGAGCGATTTGATCCCGCTTTCTTTCGCCACTTGGAAAAGCGAGTCGGAGATCTTCGGGATCTTGGGATCGAAGCTGATTTGATCCTTTTTCACCCGTACGACCGGTGGGGCTTTTCCGTGATGGAAAAGGAGACCGACGATCGATATCTTCGCTACGTTATAGCCCGCCTCTCGGCCTACCGCAATGTGTGGTGGTCGCTTGCTAACGAGTACGACTTTATGAATGCGGGGCGCAACGAGTTAGCTGACCTTAGGAAGCGGGGCCTTTCAATACGAGTGAAGCAAAGCCGGGACTGGGATCGCTTTTTCGAGATCCTCCAGAACGAAGATCCGCACAAACACCTCCGATCTATCCACAACGGTTTCAAACTGTACAACCACACAAAGCCGTGGGCAACCCACGCAAGTATTCAGAACGGTTCGGCAGTTACCGATCCCGGACGGGCGATCATTCTCAGAGACGCATATGAAAAGCCGATCGTTTATGACGAGGTGAAATACGAGGGCAATATCTCTCAACGTTGGGGAAACATATCGGCGGAAGAGATGGTATATCGTTTTTGGCAAGGAACGATAGCCGGCACTTATGTTGGCCACAGCGAGACCTACATGCATCCAAAGGATATTATTTGGTGGTCAAAAGGCGGCGTTTTGCATGGACAAAGCCCGCCGCGAATAGCCTTTCTCAGAAAGGTTCTCGAAGACGGACCGCCCGAAGGCATGGAACCGATCGACAAGTGGCAGGATAAAATGATTGCTGGAAAGAAAGGGGAGTATTATCTGATCTACTTCGGCAAAGAAAAACCAACTACATGGGAGTTCGAACTGCCGAAAGCAAGTGTCAATTTCCCGGCCGGGACAAAGTTCACTATTGACGTTCTTGATACCTGGAATATGACTACAACGCCCGTCGGCAGGTCGTTTGGCATCCGACAACGTGACAACTATACCTACATTAGTGACGACCCCGCGGTCGTGCTACCCGGAAGGCCCTTCATCGCCCTACGTGTGCAACGTTCGAATTGAGATGGCTCGAAGTTCGCGATAGGAACCGGGTAGGAGGCGGCCACGCTCTATTGCGTGCGTCACAAACAAAGTGCCAGAGATAGCGATCAGAACTCATGCTTGTCCGACTTCGCAATACACTTTGATCACATCTTTGCTCTTGGTCAAATGTTCAAAAAGTTCTTCGTATTGTTCAAGGCCAACGACCCGATGGGTTAGAAGCTGGTTGAGCCAATCTCCGTACTCAAGAACCGCAGCTGAGAGGTCTTTAACACCGCTCTCGAAATACTCGCGATTGGCGTTCACTGTCCCGACCATCACCTTATTCCCCAGAACGAAATCCAGGTTGATCTTATCGGCCGGCACTTCGACCATTTTGTCGCCTCCGGTCACGCTGGAAAGAACAAGCACACCGTTTTTCGCTAATGCCTGCATAGCTTCAAAAACGATAGGCGAGAATCCTGTTGCTTCGAAGATAATATCGAAGGCTCCGTTGGCGGTCGCATACGCTATAACCGAAGAATCACCCGTTGAGACATATTCAGCCCCTAAGGCTTCTATGAGGTCAGAGTTTCTATATGGTTTCGGAGTCCGCCCGAAGGTCACAACTTCGATCCCGCGAAGTTTCAGTACAAGCGTTGCCAAGAGCCCAATCGTACCGGCTCCCATAACTGCGGCACGTTTTGGCTTCCACACCTTTAGTCTCCGCTGGATCTCGAAGGCCTGGGTAATCCCTTTCTCCACAACCGTCATTGGCTCAAGCAACACTCCTACGTCTTTGAGTCCACGAGGAACTTTGACGATGAACTCTGCATCATCAACGAAATATTCGGACAAATATCCATGGCGCAGGTTAATGCCTCGCTCGTAGTAGGTATCGTCTGTTGTCATGTCGTTCGTGCCGATGAGGTCATAGACGCTATGACCGGGGCGACGAACCGTCGCGACAACAAAGTCGCCCGGTTTGATTTCGCGGACATTGGGGCCAACTTCTTCGACCACCCCGAATCCTTCATGACCGATCACCAAGAAATCCGCCCCATCCGGAGCCGCTCCATACTCAGCAGCGTTGATCTCCTTATCGGTCCCGTCGACGCCAACCCGCAAAACTTTGACCAAAACCCCTCGTCCTCCACCTATGTCGGTGATCGAGGGTTTTGGCATGTCCACAAGATGGACTGAATTCGGGATGCCTGGTTTTACTGCAATTGCTTTCATATATTCACTCTATGCTGCGATAGCCTCAAGCCATCGAGGCTGAATCCCGATTGAATTGAGGGTGCCTATCACGCGTTCGGGTTCGCCCCAATCCGACCAACCCACGTCGCTTACACGCATAACCAACAACTCGTCCGAACATTTTTCGAGGACCTCGCTCGAGAAGTTAGTTTCCTCGATCCAATCGTAGATCGACTTGATTACGGCATTTTCCTGCTTCGTCCCGAACAACTTTGACGCAGCGGCGAACATTCGATAAAGCTCGGGAAGGTGCTTTTGAAACATGCCCAGGAATGTATCAACGCGGCCGACCATCACGAAGCTGTTCCAAAGACATCCGGATTCCATCAGGTGTTTTGCGACGCCTGGTGTTGGTTTTTCCCAGAATCGGTTTACCCGAACCACCGCCTTAGACAGATTTCCAAATAGGGACTGTGCCGGCTCGATCCAACCGTATGACGTCTCTGGTTTCTCTGCCTCGATACCGAGAAGGACGATCGAGGACGTATTGGCTCTGGCCATGTCGAATGCCGACGATACGTGCGACATAAAACTGAGATCGTCCGAAAAGTAATGATCCGAGGGAAAGAATGCGACCGTTGCGGCTGGATTCACTTTGGCGAGTCGAAATAAGCTGTAAAGAACTGCGGGAGCTGTACCGCGAGCCTCGGGCTGAATCACCTTGAGCTGATCAGGCACTTCGCGGAGTGCGACATCATAAAACCGCTCATGTCGCTTCGTTAGGCTGAAAAACGTGTTTTCGGAGGGCACTACACGACCTGTTCGATGTCGAGTTTTGTCCAGCAAGGATTCTTCGTCAAGGATCGAGCAAAACTGCTTGGGGCGATCATCACCGGCTATCACCTTTGTGATCGATCGGAGCCTCGCCCCATCTCCACCGGCAAGGATAACGGCAAAACGGTTCTCCTTGTCGCGACGGTATTCGTCAATAAACTTAACTTTTCTGCCTGTACTCATAATCACCTTTACTCTGAAGTACTGTTTCCAATAACTTAAGGCAGTGATCGTGGCGAATTATTCCAGCAATTTTTAGATTCTATTTTGGTTCGAAAACTCGAAGCAGTTCTGCAACGCTCCATGCCTGTGCGACGCACCCGCGCGGGTTGTGTGGCGAATCAGCGTCGAAGATCTCTGAGATCTGGCCGATCATCGCTTCTGTTAAATGCTCCTGAAATCCTTTGATGATCTCATCAATGCGCTTTTCAGAACTGGCTCTATCTGGATGCGTCTTTCTGTATGCGTCGATGAATGGACCGATCAGCCATGCCCACACGGTTCCCTGATGATAGGACGCATCCCGGTCGAATGGCGAACCTATATATGATGTAACATATCGGGGATCATTTGGGGACAACGATCGAATACCGACAGGAGTTAGGAGTTCGGCTTCAACCTTTTCGACAACTTTTCGAGCCCTGTCATCTGTCAGGATTGAGTATGGCAAACTAACGGCAAATATTTGATTCGGTCTAATCGAGCGGTCCAGTTCGTCGCCGTTAATCACATCGAAGAGACAATGCTGCTCGCTATTCCAAAATTGAGTTCCGAAGCTTTCTTTGGCGATCTCAGCCATTGACTTGTAAGTCGATCTACCCTCGGCGTCGCCAAATCGGGATGCGAGGTCGGTCATAATACATAACGCGTTATACCAAAGGGCCTGGATCTCGACAGCCTTCCCGGTGCGGGGAGTCACGACCCAATCACCTATCTTGGCGTCCATCCAAGTTAGCTGTACACTCGATTCACCTGCAAACAGTAGTCCGTCGGTATCGACGTGGATATGGTACCTCGTCCCGCGAATGTGCCAATCGATGATCTCTACGAGCTTTTCATACAGGCGTTCCTGTACAAGTGCATAGTCACCTGTTTTTTTCGCATACGCCCGTATCGCTTCGAAAAACCAGAGAGTTGCGTCCGCGGTATTGTATTCAGGGGGTTCTCCTTCGTCGGGAAATCTATTCGGCAGCATTCCTTCAGAAATGTGCTTTGAAAACTCAAGCAATATGCTTTTTGCAACATCGGTTCGGTTCGTTGAGAGCGTGAGGCCGGGCAAAGCGATCATCGTATCGCGGCCCCAGTCGGAGAACCAGGGGTAGCCAGCGATCACCGTCTTTCCATCCCCACGATCAACAATGAATTGGTCAGCAGCAGCGACTAACTGACCGGATAGATCGTCCTTGCGTCCGGATATTGCTTTCAATCGAGCTCGTCGCTTTAACTCGGCCTTCTCTAGATCCTTCGCGACTTCAGTCGTTTGTTTTTGCGTCGATGCGATCACGATCGCCGGTTTCACGAGATCGAAATTCAACGAACATGGTTGATAGAGATCTTCGTTAAAATCGAACCCGCGCTCACGCTCAATCGAATATTCGAAGTCCCGGTACCAGTATCCGGTCGGATCTATCGACTCGGAATTGCTATTGAGAAAAAGCGGAGGAAACTGGGCGAACGGCTGCATCGAAACGCGGCCGCCTTCAATCTCCAAATTCCTATCAAAACCCTCGATCGAGCCACGCAACTGGTGAAAGTCTCTGAAGGCAACTAGTGGCCGCACATCCAGAGTGATCTTACGTTTGTTTCTCCGACCTTTAATAGACCATGAAACTACCGTCGCATTCTCGCCGTGGGCCATGAAAACTCTTTTCTCGATCTCGAGTTTCCCTATTCGATATGTCCATATGGGAAATGGATCTAGTCGAAATCGTTCCAAATACTGGTGGCCAGACGGATGTATGGTGTCCGGATATTGATTTGAAGACAACTCGAATCGATCTCCGTCTATAACAACGGTTTCTTCGAATTTCGAGAGCATTACGGCCCGCCCAAGAGGGGGCTTTGCGGCGGCGACCAAAAGCCCGTGGTACCGACGAGTATTGGCTCCCGATATGGTCCCCGAGGCATAGCCGCCAATGCCATTTGTTTCCATCCATTCGCGCGTCGTGCCCTGTTCAAAGTCCGAAACAATATTTTTGCTCAAGTCGATCATCCAAATTTATCTACTCTCCGCTCTGTTGTAGGAGTTTTGCGACCAGACCCGTCCAGCCTGTTTGGTGGCTGGCACCGATGCCGCGGCCATTGTCACCATGAAAATATTCGTAGAACAATACATGATCACGAAAGTTTGGGTCATTCTGCATCTTCGTGTTTGATCCGTAAACCGGGCGCGTCCCGTCACCATTCCGAAGGAAGATATGTGACAAACGTCTCGACAACTCTTGCGATACTTCCCAAAGGTTCATCATGTTGCCAGAACCTGTGGGACATTCGATCTTGAGGTCATCCCCATAATAATGATGAAACTTCTGAAGGGATTCGATGAGCAAGTAGTTGACCGGAAACCAAACCGGACCACGCCAGTTAGAATTTCCGCCGAAAAGGCCGTTTGTCGATTCGCCCGGTTCATAATCTACCCGATGCTCATCGCCATTCACCCTCAATACATAGGGACTGTCTTTGTGATAACGTGAAACCGCCCGGATTCCATATGGCGAGAGAAATTCGTTTTCGTCGAGCATCACTTTCAAAACCTTTTCCAATCGTTCGCGGTACGCGACCGCCAGCAATCGTCGTTCGCCCATGCCGGGTTTCCGCATACATGAGACGTTTCCCGTTAAGTCTTGTCGATTCTCAATAAACCAGTTTAGGCGACGCTTGAAAGCAGGAAGGCGATCCAGGACATCCGGCTCGATCGACCCAACGGCAAATAATGGAATGAGCCCGACCATCGATCGCACACGCATCGGTTCACTGCCATGCCCATGAAGATGCAGCACATCGTAGTAGAAGCCGTCCTCATCGTCCCAAAGCGAAATACCGTCTTTGCCAAGATTGTTCATAGCATTGGCTATGAAAATGAAATGCTCCCAGAATTTACTTGCAACGTCTTCGTATGTGTCGTCTTCGGATGCGAGTTCGAGAGCGATAGCGAGCATATTCAGACAATACATCGCCATCCAGCTTGTGCCGTCGGATTGTGCAATTCGGCCGCCGGTCGGCAGCGGTCGTGATCGGTCGAACACACCGATGTTATCGAGCCCAAGGAATCCGCCCTCGAACACGTTCATTCCCTCTGCGTCTTTTCGGTTTACCCACCAAGTGAAATTGAGCATCAACTTTTGAAAGATGCGCGCGAGGAACTTGCTGTCGCCGACGCCCTCGTTCTTTTTCTTATCGATCTGGTAAACGCGCAGAGCGGCCCAAGCGTGCACCGGAGGATTTACGTCGCCGTAGGCCCATTCATATGCAGGTATTTGGCCATTTGGATGCATATACCACTCGCGGAGCATCAACGTCAGTTGTTCCTTTGCAAACTCCGGATCGACGATCGCGAGCGGTATACAGTGGAACGCGAGATCCCACGCAGCGTACCACGGATACTCCCACTTGTCGGGCATCGAGATGATGTCTGAGTTGTAAAGGTGTGACCATTCATTGTTTCGCCCGTTGCTGCGCGAGTCGGGCGGCGTGGGCATTGCCGGATCCCCTTCTAGCCACTCCCGAACGACGTAGTGATAGAACTGTTTTGACCAAAGCATTCCAGCGAATGCCTGCCTTTGAACACTCCGGGCGTCCTCAGAAAGGCCCGTCGGAGCAATGTCGGCAAAGAACTTGTCCGCTTCGCGGATGCGTGTTTCGAAGATCTTATCGAAATCCTCAAACCTTTTGTGATCAAGTGCGAGGTTGTCAGTCAACCGCATCCGCAGAGTTATTTCGGACTGAGCAGGTACGACTATCCTGTAATTCGCCGCGGCCTTTGTTCCAAGCTTGTGAGGATCTACTGCGGCATGTTTGCCATCGACGACGTAATCGTTGATCCCGTCTTTTACAAAAGGCGTTGGGTTGGGTGTGCCGAAGAGGCGGTCGTTGTTAGTTTCATTATTTGTGAACAAAAGCTCTGGCGTGCCATCGAAAAACAAACATCTCTTGCCGAGCCCATCGCAGTCGATACAGACGACATTCGAATCAATCGCTCTAAGTTCCCCGGTCGGCTTCCTGCCCGTCCATGTCCAATCGTTCCGTAACCAGACTGTGGGCAACACATTGATGCGAGCGTCCATATCACCGCGATTTGCCACGGTTACCTTGATCAAAATGTCTTCTACATCAGCCTTCGCATATTCGACAAACACATCGAAATATTTATCGTCATCGAAAATCCCGGTATCCATCAATTCGAATTCGCCTTCCAACTTGCTCTTATTCCGGTTCGCGTCGATAAGTTGGCCGTAGGGGAATTCGTACTGTGGATACTTGTACAGATATTTCATGTACGAGTGCGTCGGCGTCGAGTCGAGATAGTAATAGATCTCTTTAACGTCTTCACCATGATTGCCTTCGCTGCCGGTCAGTCCGAAGAGCCTCTCCTTCAAGATCGGGTCTTTTCCATTCCAAAGGGCTATCGAGAAACAGACGTTCTGTTGTCGATTGGATATTCCGGCAATGCCGTCTTCGTTCCAACGGTAAGCACGCGATCGTGCATGGTCATGCGGAAAATAATCCCACGCTGAGCCGTCAGCGGAATAGTCTTCTCGTACCGTCCCCCACGCGCGTTCGCTAAGGTATGGCCCCCAGCGTTTCCAGTGTTTGGTTCTATCGTTTGATTCAGAAAGGCGTTTTTCTTCAGCGTTCATCAACTTAAATCCTCGGTCTATTTATCCCGAAACCGTTTGACAGTATTCCGACAAAAAGATCGCAACGGTCTGATCTAAACGTCGCTTCGTCCGTGTCCGATCCTTAACAGATTAACCCTTGTGCTCAGGCTTTTTTGTCTTGAACTCTTTCCAGTTCTCTTCAGCTTTCCTGATATTGTCCGACTGTTCCTTTTCCCAGATCTCTTTCACTTCCGGGCTGTAGTTTAGAAACAGCTTACCGTCAACGACCTTCCAAGCCTCAGGATCGGCATCTGCGGTGTAGCCGTTTGAAACCGCGTAGGAACAGTACCCTCCATATTGCGGTGCGTAAGCTTCCGGATTCTGCCTAAATTTCTCGAGGTTTTCCGCGTTGGCAAAAAGCCACTTTGCACCGTTCCAGGCGTATTCGTAAGTCCGGTTGCCTTCTACGGCTCTATCGACTGCAAAGTATGCCACCGCATCAAAGCCGTGAAGTGCAATTCCGTCAGCGTTAGTATGCACAACCGCGAAATCGTTCACCTTCGAACATGCGGCCATCCCGACAACGATTCCGATAAAAAAAGCTAGGAACACAAAGTTTCGATTAGATAATTTCATACATGATTACTCCCTAAATTTTTCACCGTCCCGTCAGCCGGACGGCGTGGCCATCTGGGTCGCGGAACATCGCAGCCTTTTGAAAGCCGAGCGTCGGCCTTTCGAACAAGACGACCCCACTCGAAATCAAATTCCATTTATAACTGCTGAGGAACTGAGTGATCCCCTGAGATGCGAACGTTGTCTCCCAATGCCATAGGTCGCTGCTGCGTGTATCTCGGGGAAACGCTCGCCCATCAGTCGGTGCCAGGTACTCAAGGAATTCGACGGCGATACCGGCTTCACGTGTTTGAAGCCCGGTAATATGCAGGCGCGCACCAAAGACGTTATTCAGGTGTTCCTGTTCGTTCCCGTGATTCTCACTGGTTCCGGCAACCCGGAGACCAAGCAAATCACGATAGAATCTTAAGCTCTGATCGGTATCACCGACGACGATCGCGGTGTGGTCGATTCCCAGGAACAGCTTGCCGCTAGCACCAAGATCGTGCCATTTTTTCGCTCCCTTGTCTGGCGGAAATGAGAGGATCTCCAGAACGTGGTTATCAAAATCTTTGAAATAGAATGCCCGGATTCCCGCCGCCGCAGCGACGTAGGACGGAAGAGTCTGCGGGCCGGTTGAAGCATGCCGAACTTTGTTGGCACGCAGGTGGGCGTACGCTTTGTCCATATCGGAAACAATGATCGCAATATGTTGAAACCAGCGGTCGTTGCTTCGTGAATCGATCGGGATCGGCCTGCCCTGAGGGGTGAAATACTCCGTCAGTTCCAGCACTTCACTGCCGAGCTTTAGTCGAACAACCCTGACGCGTGCACCAAAAACACCGGAGAGATGTTCGATCTCGGTACCAAACGTTTCGACATCCGAGACCTTCTCGAACGGCAGCACTCTCGTGTAGAAATCGAGTGCTTGGTCCATATCCGACACCGTAAAACCAACTGTTTCGACTTGTGTCACAACCTGGCCATGTGCGTTCGAAATGAACGCAAGAAATACCAGGATTCCCAAGATCAGCCATCCGAACGGGAATGGGTCACGTTGCAGTCGTGTGTTTCTCATTAGCCCAACCTCCCTAAAAGGTGTCGTCCGACTCTCAGCGCATTGGCCATGATCGTCAACGCCGGGTTTACTGCGGAACTTGAAGGAAAGAAGCTGCCGTCAACAACGTAGAGATTGTCCACGTCGTGTGCCTTGCAGTTTCGATCAAGGACGGAAGTTTTAGGATCGTCGCCAAAACGTAGCGTTCCATTCTGGTGTGCGACTCCAGCAAGCGGTATCTGCTCCGCCAGATAAAGGTTTCGCGCGAACAACCCCTGATGGCATTCGCCGCCGTGAATGTCGCACTTACGTTGATTGTTCATCAACTCCTTCAACTTGCCTTGAAGGCGTTTGTGCGATTCAAGATTGTTCGGTTTATAGTCGAGGACAATTGCGCCATTCCTATTTAGCGTCACTCTGTTCTCCGGACGTGGCAGATCCTCGGTCGTCAACCAAAAATCAAGCGAGTGTTTTGCCATTTGATCCAGTGCAAATCCCGGTGCGATAGCCGGCGCCCCCGCCGATAGCGTAACTCCATCGAGTTTGCCGACGAACGAAATATGTCCCATCGGGTATGGAAAACCTTCTGTGCCGAAATAGAAATCATTTACGCCGAGTGTCTTTTGGAAAACCGTCGGATTGGGACATTTTGAAACTGCAAGCAGAACCGAATTGACGTGGCCCATATAGTTCCGGCCAACCTGGTCAGAGCTGTTTGCGAGTCCGTTCGGGTGGTGATCATGTGCAGACCGCAGCAGTAACGCTGCCGAATTAATGGCTCCCGCGGCAATGACGACGAGGTTCGCTGCATATCTTTCGATCTCGCCGTTTCGTTCGACAACAACGGCTGAGATCCTTTTGCCGGCTGAATCTGTCTCAAGCTTTGTTACGAGTGAATTGACTAGAAGAGTAACGTTCGGGAAATTCAGCGCAGGTTCTATGCCGCACGTATGTGCGTCGGATTTAGCATTTAGAAGACATGGAAATCCGTCGCAGGTAGCACAGCGAACGCACGAACTGGTTCGGTCATTTTCCTTCAGCTGAATTCCAAGCGGAACGTGAAAGGGTTTTACACCCATCGCTGCAAAGTCTTCCGCGAGATGTTCGATCCTTGGCTCGTGGCTGACGGCAGGAAAAGGATATTCCGCACTCCGCCACGGCTCTGTTGGATCCTCACCCTGTTTCCCGTGCACAAAATAAAGTTGCTCAGCTTGTGTGTAGAAGGGCTCAAGCTCGTCATAGGTGATCGGCCATGCCGGCGAGATCCCGTCAAAGTGATTCAACTCGCCGAAGTCTTCCTTACGCATCCTGAAAAGCGCAGAACCGTAGAACTTTGTGTTGCCGCCGACATTGTAGTTGGTGTGCGGATGCAAAGGTTTCCCGTCGCGGTCGTACCAGACTTCCTTTGTATTGTATTTCCCCTCGACGTTGACGGCACGTGAGTTCCAATTGTCGGGCTCTCGTTTTACAAAATCGCCGCGTTCGAGGATCAGAATTCTCTTGCCCGACGGTGCCAGCTTACGCGCCAGCGTTCCGCCACCTGCACCGGTACCGATAATGATCACGTCGTAATGTCCGTTGGTCATAACCTTAACTCTCCATTCCAAAATTACAGTTGAAAATGCATCGAACCCGACCAAAATGGTTTAGCTTCGCGCACAGCACGTTCTTTATTCCCCGAGTGCGTACAAAAAATTCCGCCGCGATCAACATTGCGACCGGAGGAGCCACGAAATAGATCCACGAAGCTGTCCAATTGCCAGCGACGATCGCCGAAGCAAACGTTCGTGCGGGGTTCATGCTCATTCCTGAGATCGGCGATTCGACGGCAATGAAAAGTGCTACGAGTGTTCCCGCAAAATACGGCGTATAGTGTGACAATCGCAGCGAGTTGCTGGTAAAGAGGATCATTGTCATCATCAAGAACGAGATAATGATCTCCGCTGCAAATGCCACGCCAGCGCCGTAACCGCCTGGAACAGTAATGACAAAATTCACTGAACTATCCGCAAGCAGGTCTCCCAGGAAAACGTATGCGATCAACACGCCGGCGGTGCCGCCGATCGTCTGAAATAAGACGTAGAACCATGCGTCTTCCCGGTTGATCTTTCCGAGTCGAAAGAACGTAAGCGTGACCGCCGGATTAAAATGGGCACCGGAACGTTTTCCCCAGGGCGAACAAACAATTCCTATTGCCGTTAGCCCCATCGCAAGCCCCATCAAAAGAGTGCGAACCCCAATCTCGATCGCTGTCACGGGAGAAGTCGGATGAAAAAGCACAACGCCAAAAACACATGCCGAAACCATGAACATACCGAGGCACCATGCTTCTATTGCGTACTCCGGCCAGTGATTTTTTAGTGCGTCCAACATTAATTCCCAATTGAACAAATCGTTTCCGGTTGAGGTTTTATTCCAGTTGGATCAGGTGATCGATAGGATCGAATTAAGGCCGCCGAGGCCATCATCTTCCTTTAAGCCATGGCTCGGATCCTCAGTCCACCGCACTCCGTCGATCAGAAGTTTATATCGATATGAGCCGGCAGGATGGCAAGGTATCGAGGTGTGCCAGAGGCCATCGCCGTTGCGGGTGAATTGAATCGAATCGCGGTCCCAGCCGTTGAAATCACCGCATAAGGCGACCTTCTGGGCCGCGTCATCATGAAAGCAAAAGAGGATCCGATCCCTCTCGATTCTTGGCGGAAAGTAATTGCGACTGTCGAAGGAATGTTCTTCTTTCAATGCTAGTTCGACAGCTAATCTTGCATTGAGAATTCCAAACCCCTGCCGAATCGTTGGATGGCCGCCGAGACGGCTAGCCGACATGATCAAAATATCCTTCACCATCACAGGTGTCAGGCCGGGATTTGCTTGAAGCATTAATGCAGCGACCGATGCAGTGATCGGTGCGGCAAATGAAGTTCCATCGACGTGTTGGTAGTGCGTTGCAACCACCTTTCGGACCATAAGTTCAGCTACAACCATCCGCCTTGCGTCAGCATTTGAAAGTCCGAGAACTGCCGGATCGAGTCCCGCATTCATCCACGACTTTTCAAGCGACTCTCGAAACGAATAGTCAGGTGTTGTGGACAAAGTAGACAGTGTCTCAGCAAAAATGTACTCGTCCGTTTCTGGCAAGATCGGCGCTGCGATATACATCGCGGGAGCTATGATCTCGGGTTTCACATGCCCGTCGGCCGTGGCTCCAAAACTCGAATGATAGAGGCCGAATTCCGATCGATCAAACGTGTTTTGATCGCTGTAGCCACCGACCGTGATCGCCGACGGCGAACTTGCAGGCGGGATCGAGCTGGACGAATCGGAATTGCCGGCAGCAACCGTCACCACCACTCCCGATTCGATGATCTCCTCGACAAGTTGGTTGACGCTGCTTTCCTCAATGCCGGCGTCCAAGTCACCACCCAATGAGATATTCAAGATCCGGATAGAATATCGCTCACGATTCTCGAGCACCCAAGAGAGACCTTTTTCTATCGACTTGTCATTTATCTTTCCGCGATTTGAGGCCTTGACGAGGACAAGATGTGCCTCATGAGCCAAACCGCGATAGATCCTGTCGGATAACCGTCCATCACCAGCGCACGAAACCACGGTCTGCGTGCCATGCCAGTGATGGCTGAGAGGTTCTTCGATCTCTGTGAACGAGTTTTCTTCGTCATGTATGTCGTGAAACGCCGTTACGCGACCGGCAAGATCCGGATGTGGGTAAAAGCCTGAGTCGAGAAAAGCGATAGTTACGCCGCGGCCCGTAAAGGTTGGGTCTGCGTTAAGCTTTTCCGACGTCGGAATTACCGCGTGCCGGTGTTGGAAATGAGGGTGATCGTGACTGTCGTCGTTTTGTGAAAATAGCATAGACTGCAACGCGGTAAATAGAATGCGCGCACCAATTACCTATTCACTTCGAAGTGGTGATTATTCCAGGAATCTATGAAGCGGGGTTAGCGGCGTCTAATGCATCCTTAATGCGTTCACGAGCCGTGTCGGAAAGGGAGATATGCTGGGCGGCTACCAGACTTTCATCGCTGTGACTCAAGGCGGTTCTGATAAACTTTAGTTGCTTAAGGAAATTGACGCACGGATCGCACGCCAAGAGATGCAGCTTCATTAGCAACCATTCACGCCACGACAATTTAGTGTCCATCGACGCGGTGATGATCTTTACCATTTCCTTGCAGGCCGGAAATTTCCGCCAAACAAAAAGATTGAACTTGGTATGTTTTACTTTTGCTTCCTTCATTCCTCAACTAGATCGGATGTTTGAACCATTTTATTTCAATACATCGCCTGAGCTGCATTCGTGCCCTATGCATGATAACCCAAAAATTGTTTGCCGACAGATCGAGAGCGGTGCAGATCTCATCGCTGGACATTCCATCGATCTCTCGCAAAGCGAAGACGTTGGCTATCTTCTCCGGCAAGGCCGAAAGGCAGCGGTTCATCACTTCCCAAAACTCACCCCTCTCAATTACCTGGTCCGGCGATTGCTCAGGATCGACCGGTCGAAGTGCAATCACCCAATGGCCGTCCCATTTGTCGGGGCGCGAAAAGAACCCGTCAAAGTCTGAAAGATCGGTGTCCTCTTCGGCCAACTGTATGTGCCTACTGTTCTTACGATAATGATCAATTATCTTGTGCTTAAGAATGCCAACCAACCAGGTTCGTACGGATGACGCACCGTCGAATTTTTCGATGGACTGAATGGCTGACAGCAGCGTGTCCTGGACGAGATCTTCAGCCGCCGCTTCATCACGGACCCTCACGAACGCAAACCGAAAAAGTGCATCGCCATGATCATCAACCCATTTTGACGGGTCGACGTTCTGACGCTCACCTTTCGCTTGCTCTGCTAACGTCTCGCCAGCTCGCATATTAGTGCCTTGGATTGCAAGGGTCGCAGCTTCCGAACGCATAATACATCATCCGCGGATCAGGTTCCGAATAGAGTCCACAAGATACTGCGGAGCAGCATCGCAGCGGATCGCTCGCTGCATCGCTCGCTTCAAACGCAATTCATCACGGACTTCTGTAAGGGTCTTCTCATGATTCCGGCCTGAGTGTTCGATCATCCATGTTACTGATGTCCCGACTTTGATTCCCCATCGACCGTTCGCATATTTTGTCATCACCCATTCTCCCAACGCAGTCAATTCCGCCTGGTTTCATCTTATCTATTATGTGGGCCGAAGATTTTATTCCATAGTTTTTCTACGGAATATTTCGGATCACGATCGTGATTGTGGTTTGGGGCCAAATTGTGCCCTCCGATAGGATCATGAAAAGTAAAACTAAGATAATTATTCTAGGAAGCGGGTTCGGCGGTCTCTATACCGCCCTAAGCCTTGATAAAACAATTGCTCGGGACAATGACATTGAGATCACCTTGGTAAATCGTGAAAACTTTTTTCTTTTCACACCAATGCTTCACGAAGTAGCGGCGAGCGATCTGGACATCACGCACATCGTAAGTCCGGTAAGAAAGCTCTTGAAACGGGTCAGGATATTCAACGGCAGCGTCGAGAGCATAGATCTGGATTCTAAGGTCGTTCAGGTCTCTCACGGCAAGGAGCACCACCATCACGAACTAGATTATGACCACCTAGTGCTTTCACTCGGCTCCATTACAAACTTCTACGGCAACAAAGGGCTTGAAGACAACGCCCTGACGATGAAGTCGCTCGGGGATGCAATCTACCTTAGAAACCATATGATCTCCAATCTGGAGGAAGCTGATTTCGAATGCTGTCCCATGATTCGCGAGCCCTTGATCAACTACGTAGTTGCGGGCGGTGGTTTTGCGGGAGTTGAAACGATCGCCGGAATAAACGATTTTCTTAGAGAAGCTTTGAAATTCTATCCGAACCTCACCGAAGACACGTTGCGAGTAGTCCTGGTGCATGCCGGCGACACGATCCTTCCGGAACTTAGCGAAAAACTCGGTAAATATTCGCAGCAAAAACTAGCGGACCGCGGTGTGGAGATACACCTGAACACAAAGGTGTCAGAAGTAGACGGCAGCCGGGTGACCCTGAGCGATGGCACCGAGATCGTTACGAATACCTTGATCTGGACAGCCGGTACTGCTCCAAATCCTCTTCTTGAAGCTCTTCCGTGCAATAAGGATCGTGGAAAAGTATGTGCGAACGAGTACATGGAGGTTGCCGGATACGAAGGCGTTTGGGCGGTCGGTGATAGTGCGGCGATCGTCGATCCAAAGACCGGCCGCTTGTATCCCCCGACCGCTCAACACGCTATCCGACAGGGCACTGTCCTAGCACACAATATCCGGGCGTCGATCCGGGGCGGTAAGATGAAACCGTTCGTATTTGAGACAATCGGCCAGCTTGCGGCCCTCGGGCGACGGACGGGAGTTGCACAGATCCTTGGGATAAACTTCTCCGGCTTTATTGCCTGGTGGCTGTGGAGAACGATCTACCTTATGAAGCTGCCGCGGTTTGAAAAGAAACTGCGCGTCGCTCTCGACTGGACTCTCGACCTTATGTTTACAAAGGATCCCGTGCAGTTTCTCACACTTCGAGCTCCGACAGTCTCGAGTGAAGAGCTTCCGGTCCCCCCACGCAACTATACCGCCACCGCACGATAAACCACTTATCGATCACAAACAAACGGGATGGGACCAGGGCGTTTCATCCCATTTTTATTGCCTTAAAAAAAAATCAAAAAAACTTGTAAGGATTCGACTACTCGAACGACCAATGATTGTGAGCAGCAATTTTTCAATGAAATTAGGAGCGTTTGAGATGAACCAGATCACACCGGAAATATTCGAGGCAGAAGCAATGCAGCACATTGACGACCTTTATCGTACAGCGAAGCGCCTAACCAGAAGCGAAGTCGAAGCCGATGACCTTGTACAGGAAACCTATATGCAAGCGTGGAAATCGTTCGCCCAGTATGAACTTGGCACCAACTGTCGCGCCTGGCTTTACAAGATCCTATTTAACAAGTACGACCATCATCGCCGCAAGCAATATACCCAGTCGAAATATTTTCAGGAAGCTGACGAACTATTGTTCGAATTCTCCGCGGCTGCACAGTCCGTCCCCGAATATCTTACGGATAGCGAGATCATCTCCGCTCTCGACAAATTACCGGTACATTATCGGTCCGTCGCACTGCTGGCAGATGTCCACGAATTCGACTACAAGGAAGTCGCTCAGATACTAGACATACCGATCGGGACAGTCATGTCGCGGCTTAACAGGGCCAGAACCCAATTAAGGAAATCTCTTGCAGGAGTCGCCCGTGAATACGGCATCAAATCCGCAAACCTCGCAGCAGCCGCATAAATACCACTCATTCATTCCTCCTTACTCCTCAAAGAGACTTGAAAGCGTTGAGATCCGATGATCTCAACGCTATTTTTTTTCAATATGGCGATATTATCAAAACTGCTCAAGATTTCTTCGAGGGTAAAGCCGGGATCGGTGAAACTGTCAAAGAAATCGTCATCCGCCCCCCATCCAACAGCGAGCCGACATTGACCGTTCGGAACAGGCCGCGGTAATGATCGAGGATCTTATGCTTCAAAATGCCGGTCAGCCATGTCCGCTCGTCTGATCGAGCGGCGAAATTGCCACAGCATCTTATCGCCGCCAGGAAAGTTTCCTGAACGGCGTCCTCGGCAGCGGATTCGTCGCAAAAGCGCGATAGGGAGAATCCGTGAAGATAATCACCGTGACGTTCCAGCCAGGTCAAAGGCTCGGCGGCGACAGGGCATTTCCCTTGTGCGCCGAAGGGCGGCAGCGAGCCCACCCAAGATCATTTGCGTTTGGGGCCACTTGGACAAGACATTGAATTGCTGGAGCACAGTTTTAAACGACGTGAAGCCCGCATAGCGGTGATCAATGTTGAGGCCGAGTGGAATCCGATCCGCTCCAACGAGCGGTATTCAGAACTGATGGGCCGATCGGGATACCACCTTAACTGCAATTGGGAAAAATAAAGTCGGCGTGCGAAAGTGGCGCATCGCGTTCGAAGTGAATGAGCTGCGCGGGGAAATATATACTCTCGTAGGCTTTTATGGTCTCCCCGGAGGCCAAGCCTTCCTGTGAACGGGCGACCGCACGTTTCAGAGCTGATTCAAAAGAACACTCGATCCAGATCTTTAGGTCGAAATGCTCCACAAACTGACGCTTAAAGATAAAAATACCTTCAAGAAGGATTATGTCGATGTCGCTGAATTCGTAACGATGAGGATGAAACTCGGTTGCCGTCTCTTCGGCTTGATCTATCGTTATACTGGTATTTCGAGTTTCTCGCAAGGGCAATATGAGCTTGTCAAACATTTCGCCAAGCCGGATGGCGTTTTCATAGAAATTCTCGGCCGGTCGATCTGAATCGAAACGAATATGAGGCAGGTTAAGCCAGCCATCCACGTTGATAACGGCGATTTTATGCCCTGGTAGTCGTTCGGCGATCCTGGAGGTGATAAAACCTTTGCCGCATGCGTCGATTCCGGAAATTCCGGCAAGCACCGAGCGCTGAGCCGGAATTTCCGAACGTTTCATCATGAGCCTTCTTGTCAGCTCAGTGGTACTCATTTGGCCGGAGGCCGAACACCCGCAATATTCAGCCGCATACGATAAAGGCCAGACCGGGCGGCAAGATATAATGACTTTCCGTCATCGTCGCCCCAAGCCATGTTATGGATGTGCTGCGGAGCCACAACGGTACCCAAGTGCTCGCCGTTAGCCGACAAGATCTGCAAACCGCCTGGTGCCGAAACGTAAACATTCCCTTCGACATCTACCTTTATGCCGTCGATTGCGTCCTCGCCCTTGATCGGCGTGAAGTCGAAGAACAGCTTGCCGTTCCTCACGGTGCCATCCGGCTGAAGTTCATAGCGATAGACTGCCTTGCGGTTGTCATCCCAATTGCCGATGTAGAGATACTTTTCGTCGGGCGAAAGTGCGATTCCGTTCGGGCCGGCGAACTCCGTCGTGAGCAATCGCAGCTTTCCTTTGTAGAGTGAGTATACCCCTGTATGCGGTAGTTCTTTTCGCTTGTCACCGGCAAGCTTCGGTAGGCCGAAGTTTGGGTCCGTGAAGAAAAGCGTGCCGTCCGAGCGATAGACAAGATCGTTCGGGCTGTTTAGTTTCTTCCCCTCGAATCTATCGACAACCACCATTTCGCTGCCGTCCTTCCCGAGCCGGACGACGCGGCGGTTGCCATGCTGATTAAAGACGATGTTGCCCTGCGGGTCGAGCGTTATGCCGTTCGAGCCGGGCTGACGATATTCACCAATGTCCGTACCTGAATAACCACTCTGCGTTTTGAATACGCTGAGTTTCGCGTCTTTTGAGTATTTATAGATCGCATTCGCGTTCGGATCACTGAAAAGCAAACCGTCCGCTGTCCACACCGGCCCTTCGGTAAACTGAAAACCTTCCGCAAGTTTGAATATCTTTGGGTTCGGTCCGACTATCTTGTTTACGGCTTCGTCGTGACGAATGACCTCGACGTTAACTTCGCTCGGCGTGATCGCGATCGGGCCGCCTGTTTCAGATCTATAAAAGTCCAGTTTCGCTTCGCGCACCCATATGAAATTTGTCGGCGGATTCGAGATCGGCCCGTTAATGCCGAAGATCGCTAATTGTATTTTCTGACCCGGCTTCACATCGCGGCCGACGATAAGGCGGTTCGGTGCATTCCAACCGGCAACAACGCTGCCACCTTTTTGACCGAGAAAACGCGCCAATTCCCCGTTCACCCAGACCTCGGCGTAATCATCTAGGGCAGTTTGAAAGACTACAGTCGAACCTGCCGTCGAAAATCCGTTCACTGATTCCGGGATCGTCAGGTTGATCCGGTACCAATTGAACGACAGACGCCCGTTGCCGCGCCGCTTTTGGAGATCAACCGCCGGGACGATCTCCCATTGCGAATCGTCGTATCCGGTAACGCCGGCCTTCGGCGTGTAATCGTAAGTCTTCACTGCTGGCCCCGACGGCTGATTGTCTACACCGGCTGCGTTGAAATTTGCTTCGACGATCTTGGTGTCGCTGTACTTCCATTGACCCGCAACGAGCCTAACCCCTTCTGCAGAGGCGAGATCGATCGTTGCCTCAGGTTTACCGTTCGGCACTTCCTGTGCAAGCAATTGGGCAGAAATAAGTAACGTGAAAGCGATTGCGTTAATTAGCTTTTTCATAATTTGATCCAAAAAAGCCTGCGAACACTTGTGATCTTCGCAGGCGAGATTCTTACCTAACCTTAACGACGTAGTACAAGAACGTGCCGTCAACCCGCTTGAACCAATGAGGCGTCCCTTTTGGAACGATCAGAATATCGCCCTTTTTTAGATTTCGGGCTTCTCCGCCTTCTATTGAAGTGCCCCGATGCTCACCAACCTCTATGGTTTTCTGATCGACTGACTTTCCGCCAGTAACAACCGTGGCGGTTCCGTCGAGAACATAGATGATGTCGGTGTCGAGATCGTGAACCTCGGACAATCCGGCTTTCTCTCGACGTGACGCATGAACCATATAATTTTCGCCATTCGTACCGCCGACCAGAACCGCACCTTTTGCGAAAGCATCGCTGACGCTCTTGCTTTCAAAAAAGGTGACTGCAGATACCTTTTCGCCCCCAAGCATGGCCGCTCCGGCGATCGCCAGCTCCTCATCCTGCTGTGCCGAAGCCGCTCCTGAGACACCAACGCCGCCAATTATTTGCCCATCTACAATAATAGGCACACCTCCCTGTAATGGGGTGAAGTCCGCCAGGGCGACCATGGATGTACGGCCATTCTTGATAATGTCCTCGAACACTTTCGTCGGCCGTTTGAACATTACTGCCGTTTTTGCTTTTCCTACTGAAATGTTCGCGCCGGCCGTGAAGGTGCCGTCGAGGCGTTCTAGAGCGACAAGATTGCCGCCGTCATCCACTACCGCGATAACCCCGCCAGGAGCGTTGTTCGCTCTTGCAAACTTTTTGGCGCCGCTGATAACTGCACGAGCACCTTCGAGCGTGATCGACTTTTTCTCAAATGTCTGAGCTTCAGTAAGCGCCGAAACCGAAATTAGACAACCAAGAACAAACGTGACTTTTACGACTAGATTCTTCATATTATTTTTTTGATTAGGTCCGGTTAGGCGTTTGCCGAACCGGACCGTATTCCAACTGCGGCCGTTGAGTTAGTTTCCTGCTTTGATCTGGATTTGCGGTGTCAAGCCCCGCCTGGTTGCTGCGGAGTCGCCGGAGATGACAGTCACCCGAAGCACGCTCTTCGTTTCCGGGTAACTAAACCCATCCTTAACTAGCCCGACAACACCATTCTCAGCCTGTCCGGTGTTCGCCATCTTCTGACGCGGAGCCTGTTCGTCACCGATGCCGGGTGCTTGATTGACTTCCGTCCCGGCGTCCCATAAGAAAAGACTCGACGTTATGTCTCCGTCGAGAGGTTTGCCCGCCTTGTCAAAGAGTTCTAACGGCGAATTTGGCGCATAAAACAGATCGTTTGACTGGCCAAACATCGCTATCAAGTTCAATTTCGCACCCTTTTCGGCGCTAAAGGAAAATTCGTATGATCCGCCGGGAAGAAGTGGTCCGGGCTTTTCCGTGCCGACTGGGGTATTGAAGGTGCCCAAATAGATCGAGCCAACCTTTGTCAAAAGCTGCTTGAAAAGCGCTTCGGGATTGCCGTCTTCGGCCTGAAGTTCAAGCGCGGTGTTGGCCTTTTTGCCAACTTCGAAAAAGTTTTGCTTCCTGTGATTTACGACGAATAGCCCGGGTGAAACTGCAAACGGGTATTTCGCGCCGTCAGCCGAAGCGATTTCAGAGGTCGCGATGTTCTCTATACGGACCGTAAACGTCGCATGATTTTTCTTTGTTCCGACAAACGCGAATGCGCTCGTACTGAATAAGCTGGTCGCAATGGCGGCGACCATTAGTAGTGATTTCAATTTAAACATATAAAAGATCTCTCCGAGTATCGATATTTAATGTAACCGCGGCGATTCAAGGCCGACGAGTTTCAGCGTCATAAATCCCGATAACAAGGTGGCTTATTCCCAAAACTTTTGCGGGAATATTTGCCCGCGAAGGCGGAATCTTTTGTGTGAGAATTGCAGCATTTTAAAGACCCGTATGAAGCTTGAACACAAGTCAAAGGATGTCGTTGAACAACCAAAACCGCTCATAAGCCTCATTTCCGAACTCGTCCGGGCGGCTGACACTATCGGAATTGTCGATGACGTGAACTATCGTCGTAAGACAAAAAGCAGCGGCAGTATCGGAGCTCAGTTCCGACACAATCTGGATTTCATAAGTGCATTCCTGAAGGGTTCCGAGATCGGCCGGATCAACTACGGAGCCCGCGAACGCGATGCCCAAGTCGAAAACGACCGACTTACGGCGATCGCTCAAATACGAGAACTAAAAATCCGGCTCGAACAACTTGAAACGCGCTCAATGTTGAATTGCATATCGGTAATGTCCGAGATCGACAGTGGCCTGTGGTTCCCGTCAAGCCTTTTAAGAGAACTCGAATTTGTTCTCAGCCATACGATCCACCACCATGCCCTGATCGCGGAAAAGCTTCTGAGTTTTGGGATACAGATAGATAAGGAGTTTGGCGTGGCGCCGTCAACACTTCGGTTTTGGAAAAAACAGGCCGCCTAAGGAATAGAATTATGTCTTCAAAAATAATGATAGTCAGCTGGGTCTGCCGCATCGTCGTGGCGATAATTTTGTTTCAGACCCTCTTCTTCAAGTTCACTGGAGCAGAAGAATCTAAATGGATCTTCACGACCCTTATGGGTCCGGAGCTTGAAGTCTACGGACGCATCGGTTCGGGCGTAATCGAACTCGTCGCCGTGATCCTCTTGCTCATGCCCGGAACGACCTGGCTCGGAGCGTTATTGGCGCTGGGGACGATCTCAGGAGCAATCATGAGTCATCTGACTATGCTCGGAATTGTTGTAAAGGATGACGGCGGACTGCTTTTCATGCTCGCAGTAATTGTGTTCGTCCTCAGCTCGGCGACCCTTCTTATTCATCGCCGGGACATTCCCGTATTGGGCGGCGTTTTCAGCGACTCGAATGGTTGAATACATTTATCAATTCGATCCCGGCGTAACAGAGGTCTCAGCCGCCGGACTTTTCATTTTTTTCTTCCTCGCGACATTTGTCAGCGAAGACGGAGCATGTGTTCTGGCGGGAACTGCTGCTGCAAACGGCCGCATCGGGTTTCCAGCCGCACTTGCAGCATGCTTTCTTGGTATTTTGGTCGGCGACGTTTTGCTATTCTTGACTGGACGCCTCGCTGGAACCCGTGTGTTCGAGAATCGCCTTGTTCGCAAGTTCGTGTCGCCCCACAGTGTTGAGCGAGCGTCCGAATGGCTCGAAAACAATGCGGGCTCGGCGGTTCTGCTTAGCCGTTTCGTGACCGGACTTCGCCTTCCCACATACGTCGCAGCAGGTGCCCTTCGAACGGATTTTGTTCGATTTGCATTCTGGTTTGTCGTTGCCTCGGTGATTTGGACACCAATACTCGTGGGTTCGGTAGCAATCGCCCAAACGACCATTTTCTCCCAAAACGCTTTACTTGGCATCGTTTTCTTACTGATAGGCGCTCGGTTTGGATTGAAGTTCAGTTCATGGAAATATCGTCGCCATTTCGTGGGCAAGATCAAACGGATGATAAGTTGGGAATTCTGGCCGATTCAGTTATTTTACTTACCGGTTGTTGTTTACGTATTATTGCTCGCTCTGAAGCACCGGAGCCTTACCGCATTTGCTGCCGCAAATCCGGCTCTTCCGGCAGGGGGCTTTAAAGGGGAATCGAAGAACGACATCTATAATGCTCTGAAGAGATCCGGTCAAGTAAATGAAAACTTGCTGGCTTACACCTTGCTTCGAGGCGAGCAATCGGTTCGCGAGCGTCTGAGCGCTGCTTGGCGCTTTATGGACGAAAATAGGCTTACATTTCCGATAGTGATCAAACCCGATTCCGGCGAACGCGGTAGAGGCATCCGTATTGTCCATTCGCTCGACGAATTGACCAACGCAATCTCATCAAGCGAGCATGACGTGATCCTACAGGAATTCGCCGGAGGCGAAGAAGTAAGCGTTTTCTACTATCGACGCCCTCACGAGCCGCGTGGGCAGATCTATTCGATCACCGAAAAGCGATTTCCGATCGTCAAAGGCAATGGTGTCTCAACTATCGAAGAGCTGATTCTCGGAGATCCGCGAGCGGTCGCGTTAGCCCGAAAACATGTCGAGCATAATAAAAGTCGAATAGATCGAATTCCCGCTGTCGATGAGGTAGTTCGTTTGATAGATATCGGCACCCATTCGCGCGGTGCGATATTTCTGGATGGCGAATGGCTGAAGACCCCAGCTCTCGAATCAAGGATCGATCAGATGTGTCGCAGCTTCAAGGGCTTCTATTTTGGACGTTTCGACATCCGTGTACCGACGCTCACTGATCTGCAAATGGGGATGAACCTGAAGATCGTCGAACTAAATGGCGTAACAAGTGAATCGACCAATATCTACGATCCGCAGTGTTCCCTTGTCGGCGCGTACACAATTTTGTTCCAACAATGGCGGCTCGCGTTCGAGATCGGAGTCGCGAACATTGAGCTTGGAGCGAAACGAACTCCGATCAATGAACTGTTTAGGTCAGTATTCGAGAAGCCAAAGGGCTATACTGGAACTTCAATCGCAGACACCGTCACATGTGCGTAATCTTCTTTGCTGTAAACATGCGCCAAGAGCTGCCGTTTGTGCTCCTCGCCAACCGCGACGAATTTTACGGCAGACCGTCCGGCGCGGCGGCCTACTGGGACGATTTTCCAGGAATCTATGGTGGCCGCGACCTGCAAGGCGGGGGAACATGGCTTGGCGTTACAGATTCCGGCCGGTTCGCGGCGGTGACGAATTACCGCGATCCAACTGCTCCGACCGGCACTCGTTCGCGGGGCGCTTTGGTAGCGGAATTTCTCAAAGGCGATCAATCAGCCTGTCAGTTTCTTGAAAGCATACATTCCCGACAAGAAGACCACTCCGGATTCAATCTCCTTGTCGGCGAATTCACGCCCGACCAAGCCGAGATTCACTACTATTCTAATCGAGGCGCAAGGCCACGTCGATTGGAGCCCGGCATCTATGGACTGAGCAATCATCTCCTTGATACGCCTTGGCCAAAGGTAGTAAAAGGAAGATCGCGGTTCGCGGAGCTGATTCGATCAGGCGAGACGGCGAACGAGAATTTGTTCGAAGTTTTGGCGGACGAATCACTGGCTGCCGACCAAGATCTGCCTTCGACGGGAGTTCCATACCAAATTGAGAAAGCGATCTCAGCGATCTTTATTAAAACGCCGGATTACGGCACCCGGTGCTCAACAGTTTTGCGATTTTGTCCGAATTTTGAATGGAAATTTGAGGAACGCGTGTTTGTATAGTCAACCTTCTATCGCACGTTAGGAAAACAGTCTTCTGTATTTTTCACTCAGGTTCGCAATATCAAACACGACGAAGAAATCGACGGTACCGAATTCGCGATCGATCATCGGCGGGCCGCAGACGCGTGCGCCGATCCGCAGATACATGTTGAAAAGAGCCGGAAGTTCGACCTTGCCGTTGTCGCCATCTCTCCCGATCAGGCTCAAACCATTGCGACAAGGGGTAACGTTAAAGGTTTCATGAAGATAACCGTCTTGGATCACGTGCCTGAACGCCTTGCAACCAACGTCCGCATCCGTCGTGAAAATCGAACAGCAGCCGAAAAAATAACGTTTGCAGCTCTGTTCGAGGTAGGCAAGCAGTGCTTTCCATAAAAGGAACAGTACTTTCGTATTGCGGTGTTCCTGGGCAATGCATGCACGGCCGATCTCTATACCGTCACGAAGCACCTCGAGGGGCAGGTCCTCGATCGTAAATTCATTTGCCGAGTAAAATCCGTATGTCGAATGTGCGGTCTCGATAGAATTCAGGCGATAGGTACCGACTGTTTCACCGGTTTCCTTCGAAATGACTATTAAGTGACGGCATCTTAAGTCGTAGGAATCGAATTCGAGGCGTTCTTCACCAGAAGCGATTTCGCGGCCGCCCAGTTCGACCTTAAAAACGTCATATCTCAACCGCAACGCGGACTCGACCTCACTCCGATTCTCTGCTAGCCGAACCGTGTAGCGTCCATCCGAAATACCGGTAAATGCTGGTCGCACTAATGAACGAACGGGTGGTTCTGACACCATCGAAAATCCAACAGTTGGTCTCATACAATCGTAACGACAGTAAAATCAATTAGAGCGGTTACTGGTAAACAGACAGTTAATGAATCCTGAAATAAGAATGAACAACCGTCTTATTAATGAATCCTGTACTACTGCGGTTTTATTCCGACAATGGGCACGATGGGCTGGATAACTTACAAGAATAACAGTTAAGACTTAAGATCGTTTGGCTTTAGCGGCATTCGAGTTACATTCCCGTACTCAGCACATTTATTGTAGATCGCAAGGGCTCAAACTAAAGGGTGCTTTTTCTACTGACTCGAAGTAACTCCGCGACGCTCCAGGCCTGAGCGGCACAGCCCCGCGGGATGTGAGGAAGGTCACCGTCAAAGATCTCTGACACCTGCCCGATCATGGCCTCACCAAGATGTGCTTTTAGCCGTTCAAGAATCTCATCAATCCGCTTTTCGGCCATCGCATCCTTAGAGTGGGTTTTGCGATACGCGTCAACAAATGGCCCGATCAACCAGCCCCAAACCGGCCCCTGATGGTACGCTCCGTCGCGTTCGAACGGTGAGCCGATATAGGTAGGTACATATCGCGGATCATGCGGGCTGAGCGATCTCAGGCCAAACGGCGTAAGAAGGTCGGTCTCGACCTTGTTGACCACATTTCGCGCAGTTGCCGCGTCGAGCATCGAATTTGGCAAACTAACCGCAAAAATCTGATTCGGCCGTATCGAGCCGTCCTTTTCTGCCCCGTCGATAACGTCAAAAAGACAATCTTCCTGATCATTCCAAAACTGCTCGCGAAAACTCGTCTTTGCCTTAGCAGCCATTGTCCTATAGACCTTTTGCCGTCTACTATCGCCAAAGTCGTTCGCAAACCCTGCAATCGTGCACAGAGCGTTATACCACAGGGCCTGTATCTCCACAGCCTTTCCTCGGCGCGGTGTGATGACCCAGTCGCCGATCTTGGCGTCCATCCAGGTTAGCTGCGTTCCGGGCACGCCCGCATTGAGCAAACCATCCGTATCTACCTTTATCGCGTATCGGGTGCCGCTGATGTGAGAGTCGATGATGTCGACAAGGTTGTCGTAAATGACATCTTTCACGAATTCGTGGTCGCCCGTATTTTCGATGTATGCGCGGATCGCCTCAAAATACCACAGGGTCGCATCCACAGTGTTGTACTCCGGCGTCTCGCCCGCATCCGGAAAGCGGTTTGGCAGCATTCCCTCGGAAATGTGCTTGGAAAACTCAGTGATGATGCTCTTAGCGATATCCGGCCGGTTTGTGGCGAGCGTCAGACCGGGCAGAGCGATCATCGAATCGCGGCCCCAGTCTGAGAACCAATGGTAGCCCGCGATTACGCTCTTTCCGGTCCCGCGCTCAACGATGAATTGGTCAGCGGCAAGAACAAGCGGCCAGAGCGTTTTATCGTTGATCTCGGAGCGCACAACGAGCGCAGCCCGTCGTTTGATCTCGATGTGTTGCATTTCTTCGGCCTCGGAGATGCTTTTTTGCTCGGTCGACGCGATCAAAATGGCCTCCTCCGCTAGATCGAACGAAAGGCTGAATGGCTGAAAGAGGTCTTCATGAAAATCAAAACCGCGTTCCTGCTCGATCGCGTATTCAAGATCGCGATACCAATGCCCTTGATGCTCGATCGCCTTAGCGTTGTGAGCAAGATAAAGACGGGGCATTTCCGCGTGTGGCTGGATCGAGACGACGTCATCGTCGACCCGATAATCAACCTCGAATCCAGTGATTTCCCTCCGCAAGTGGTGATGATCGCGAAATGCGACGAGCGGTTTTAGCTCAAGTTCTATATTTGAATTCGAATTTGCAGTCCTATTTGTCACTTTCCAGCGGCACACCGTCGAATTCTCGCCGTGAATCATGAAGATCGACCGCTCGATCTCAACGCCCTCGATCTCATATGTCCAGATCGGAAAAGGATCGAGCCGGAAGCCCTTTAGGTATCTAAAACCCTCAGGATGCACGATGCCCGGATATTGATTTGACGAAAGCTCGTATTTTTGGCCGCCGATCGTTACCGTTTCCTCGAATTTGGAAAGCATCACGACGCGGCCAAGCGGCGGGCGAGTCGCGGCGACCAGCAATCCGTGATACCGACGCGTATTAGCTCCGGAAATAGTTGCCGATGCGTAACCCCCGATGCCGTTTGTCTCGAGCCACTCGCGCGCAAATGAACCGTCACGATCGCTGCAGATTTCCGGTCCGAGTTCCAACATATGTTGCTATTCTCGACCTTGAAAAGGTACCTTTGCAAGCTAATCCCTCCAAATGAATCGCGGGATCAGCTAATGAGAGTATCCTTGGTATGGTAATTGCGAATCGAGCATTGAGGGATGACCTTATGAAAACGGAGAGATACACAATTCTCTTGATCCTGATGGCCTTGAGTCTGTTTTCGGTGACGGCGGCCGGACAGAATCAACGCGTTCTGGCTCAGGCAGAGCGGACAACTGGTGACAGATTCTCAGTAACGGCCAAAACGCCTCGCGGGGCAAATGTCATCGCGGTCAAACGCCCTTCGTCAGAGGTGCTCAGGGCCATCGATAAAGGCCTGACCGATCTCTTCGCGGTAGCGCGAAGGAACCGTTACCGCAACCGGCTGAATTACGCCGATTACACGATCTACGTAGGCAAAGCTGACCGAACGAACGACGCCGATGGCAATTATTCACCCGCGATCGCCATCGGGTCGGCCCAATACGCCGGGACTGTATTTGATAAAGGTGGATACATGTACGTCGCCGGGATGGTCCTTTCGAATGAGCCGTGTGCGTTCCTTGTCCCGGATCATGTCAAGAATTTCAAATTGCTCTCCGACTATGTCAGATACGAGGGCGAGCATCTGGTCCTATATCACAATGACCGCCGCCGATACGCCGCGACCGCCGATCATAGCCGGGGCGGCTCGCATCCGATATTGCAATAGCTCAGTACCATTTCGTGCATCGAATAACCCAAACGGTTATTCGCCGATACTCTGCCTAAACTTTTTTCACCATCTTGCGGTGCTTTTTCGCCTTTTTGTGCATCAAAGCACTATTGGCACGGTCATTGCAATTAGGATCGCGGCTGCTACGGTAGCGGTCGCCAAAGGACGGGGGGCTCTTATGCGACGCTTGAGATTGCCCGCGAAGTTTGCGGCACTGGCAGTTTTGATCTTTGTAAATTCAACATTGGTTTGGGGACAGAGCGATTCGATCTATCGCCTGCAGCCGGGCACGAAGATACGTCTCAAGCTCGACGTCGAGATAAATTCTCGTATATCGAGCGTTAACGATACGTTCATCGCCCTAGTCGCAAAACCGGTGATGGTGCGTGAAACGGTCGTCATTCCAGCCGATACGATCATCGAGGGCCGTGTAACGCGGGTTTCGCGGGCAGCTGGCGGCAACCAGAACGGCACGATGGATGTGGTGTTTGAAACGCTCAAGATGGGCAATTCGACCCGACGTATCGAAGGCGTGGCGATCAAGCCGTTCAAAGCCGAATCGTCCGCGACCTTCAGCGTTCTCAGCATCCTCGGCGGCGCGGTGGCAGGAGCCCTGGTCGGTGCGGCCAATTCGCCCAAGGGAGCGGTGATCGGCGGCGGTGTCGGAGCGGGAATTGGTTCGGGGATCGCGTTCCTGCGAAAAGGAAAAGATCTGCGGATACGCAAGGGCGAAGAATTTGAGATCGAGTTGAAAAAGGAAGTGGTGCTTCCCGTGTTGGATTATTGAAAATAAGTTTGTAAGTTTGGCCGTTGGCGAGAACCTTTGGCCATATTGAAAAAACCCGGCGTGAAGGGGAGAGCACGCCGGGTTTTTTCACTTTTAAATTCGTAATCTGGTCTGGCGGGAGGGCGGCCTATTTCCTGATCGCCCTATTTCGTAGTCATAAATCTCTCTACTGCCTTCAGATCTTTAACCGAAACCTTAACATTCACTTTACCTGATACCTGCTTGGCACGAAGTATTGCCATGGCAAACCCTCTATACATTTTTCGTTTATTGCCGGAAAAGAGTTCATCGCTCGAATGATCACCATTGTCCACCGCGATCAACTTTGCCTCACCTGAAATATCGAACATTGCTTCACCATTGAATGTCGGCACGATGCGGCCTTCGCGATCCACTGCGTATACTTTTAAATATTGCAGATCCATGCCATCGGCTTTCCATTCGGCATTTTCCGCTTCCATCTTCAACGCAACGGCGTCGCCAGTGGTTTCGAGAACATGACGAGCCACTTCCCTGCCAGATTGGCGTGCAATCGCCAGTATTTTACCGGCCGAATATGGAACATCCTTCCAATAGATAACATTGCGTTTGCTGACCGCCGGATTATTTTTTTGTATCCCGATGGATTGTCCATTTACCAGTAGTTCTACTTCGTCGGCGTTTGTATAAGTGTAGATCTCATACTTCTTCCCCGCTTCTCGATTCCAGTGCGATGAGATAAATTTTCGTCCCACTATAACGTCGTTCCAGAGGTGAGATTCGGCTTCGCTGTCGACTATGCCGATTTGTACTACTGGCGCGTCTTTGAAAATGCTTTTAATTAGGTAGGCTTGTGGGTTGGGTTCCAATGAATGAGTAAAAAATGAATAGTTCCAGCCTTTTGCGGGCCAACCTTGAGATTCTCCCCAGTATTCGATGCCTCCCCAATACGCTAGTCCGACCATTTTTTCCCTGTCCATTCCGAAGAAGGGAGCCCCCAATTCGTTAGTCACCGCCTCGCTTTGGTAGACGATCATGTTCGGGGCATGCTTCAGATATTCTTGATAGTCGTCCCAGACATAGTTAAAACTAGCAACATCGGTCACTGTCGCAAGCTCGGGTGGAATTATGTTTTCCTTAATTTTAAAATCCGGATCGGCCTTGATAATACCTCCGGCACGCGCCGGATACATAGCAACTGTCGTTTTGCGGGTCGGATCGTAGCGCTTAGCCACCACATCCATGATCCGGTAGGTGGTTACTCCCCAATCGCTCGTTGGAAAATTCCACCGTTCTTCCTGAAACTGTAATTCATTCCCAAAACTCCACAGAATAACCGAAGGATGATTTCGGTCCCGTTTGATCCATTCCTTCAAGTTTGTGTACCAGACATCATTCCATGGCTTGCTTCCCGCCCAGGCAACTGTGCTTCCCCATTTGTCGTACAGTTCATCGACTACCAGAATTCCTTTTTCGTCGGCAAGTTTCATGAATGTCTTGGAATACGGATTGTGCGAAGTGCGAATGTGATTAAAACCAAAGGCTTTAAGTTGGTCCATCATTCTGGCGATCGAAGTTTTATAGTCAGCCGCACCTACGGCGCCTTGATCATGATGGTTAGCGACACCTTTTAGAAATACCTTTTTGCCGTTCAGCTTAAACCCAAATTCTTTTGAGAATTCAATAGTGCGGATCCCAAATTTCTCAGTTACCTTATCGACCACTTTCCCGTTCAATACCAATTCGACTTCAGCGGAGTAAAGATCCGGAGTTTCGCAGGACCAAAGCTGTGGGTTTGTTATGTCGATCTTTGGCAGCCGCATTTCCACCTCGACAAGTTTTGATTTCTGCGGAGCCAAAGCCTTAGTCTCAGCTACTTGTTTTCCCGCCGGAGAGAAAACTCTAGTGGTGATCTCAAGTGCGACTTGCTGATTTTTAATTCCTAAGACTTCCACTTGAACGCTGACTTCAGCATTTTGCGTGGAGATTTTGGGAGTAGTTATAAATACTCCGTGACGAGCGATCGAGATCTTTTCCTTGATCACCAAATGAACTTCTCTAAAAAGCCCGCCACCCGTGTACCAACGTGAATTAACGTTCTCGCCCGTAGACGAGCGAACAGCAACCACATTGTCAGTGTCGTATTTAATAATCTCGGTTATATCCGACTCGAAACCAAGATAGCCATAATCGGTCCCCCCCGATCTTCTTTCCGTTCACCCATACTTCTCCCGAAAGCATTATGCCTTCGAAATCGAGTCCTATCTGTTTTCCCTTCCAGTTGGGATCGGCTTTGAATGTTTTTCGATACCAGCCTATTCCCATCGCTTTAAATCCACGGCCGCGACTAGCCGTTTTATCCCAAGGCTGCTCAATTTGAAAATCGTGCGGCAGATCAAGAGTTCGCCAACCGGCATCGTTGAAACCAGGATTTTGAGCGTCGGGAATATCGCCGGCCTGAAATTTCCATCCGAAATTAAAAAGCTGTGCGATGCGGCCCTGGCTACTGTTGTTTTGTGCGACTAGCGATGCTCCGAACAAGAGGCAAACAAATGTTAGGGTTACGATCTTTTTCATGGCGGTTATATGAGATTCCAAACGGCTCATAGTCAGCGGTTCGGACCTTTGCGGGCAGCAGTTACCATATCACGTATTTCCTTCGCCAGCGTCGGAGCGTGGTACGGAATTCCGTTCGTTATGGTCCACTCGATACCGCCCGTCTTAACAGCCTTGCCATCGCGGATCTCTTCGACGCCGAGCGGCGAGAGCACCTTGAAATTTTCGAGCGGATTGCCGTTGACGACTATCAGGTCGGCTTTGTAGCCTACACGGATACGGCCGATCGAGTCTTCCTTACCGAGGATCTTTGCACCGTTCGAGGTGGCGTGCTGGATTACCTTGAGCGGGTGGAACCCGGCTTCCTGGTGCAGTTCAAGCTCGCGAAGCAGGCCGAAGCCGTACATTTGGTAGATGAAACCGGCGTCCTCGCCGGTGCCGATCACGCCGCCTTTTAGTTCGAAATCGTAAACGGCTTTCATCCAGATGCGGTAGTTCTCCTTCCAGAAGGTCTCATCCGTCGATGACCAGCCAATGAAGTACGAACCGTGATTGGCAGGATTTGGTTTGAAATATTCTTCGAGGACCGGATGCAAGTACTCGGCAAATGCCGGATTGGTCTGTGCACGCTGCAGGTCGCGAGAGGCTTCGTATATGACAAGTGTCGGGTCCCAGGCCACACCCGCATCGGCCCTTCCTTGGATAACTTTGTCGAGTTTTGCCGGATCGGTTTCACGCCACAATCGTCCGGCGTAGCGGAATCGATCAACCTCGTTATTGTAGTTGTAAGCAGCAGGAAAATTCTGCCGGCCGCTCTCGATCGCCGCGTCAGGGATACCGTACCAATGCTCGATGCTCGTTGTACCGCCTTTGATGTCGTCCCAGGCGTTTGTCTCTTCGACGCCGACGTGGTGCATGACGCGCATTCCCTGCTTTTTTGACTCGTCCAACATGACCGCCATCAGGTCGCGATCCATTGTGTAGAGCTTTATGCCGTCATAACCGGCGGCTTTGAGGTCGCGCACCCGCTGACGCACCTGCTCGGCCGTATTATTGTTCGGACCTGGAAAGCCACCGTATGGAAAGATGCGCGGCCCGACCAGCGAACCGGCGTTGATGCGTTTGGTGTATTCGAGCACCTTCGGATTTGCCCACGCATCACGGACGGTTGTTATTCCGCAGACCAGCCACATCTTGGTTACGTACTCGACCGGCATCGGCTTGCCGCCGCGTTCGTCCTGCGTGTGGCCGTGGAGGTTGATCAGGCCCGGCAAAACGTATTTGCCTGTCGCATCGATCTCGAGTTCGCCCTTTTCGGGCCGCTTCGCCGTTCCCTCTTTCACCGCGACCGGATCGAGGCTCGCGATCTGCGTAATGACATCGTTCTCCAAAACAATATCAAACGGCCCCGCGGCCGGTTTGCCGCTGCCGTCAACGACCATTGCGTTACGCACGACGATCCGCTTTAGGCGTTTGCCTGAAAAGGACGCAGGAGCAATCTGTCCAAACGCCATCGAACACAACACCGTCATCAAGACAACAACCGTTACGAACATACGGAATCTCATATTTTTCATAATCTTCTAAGACATGTTTGCGGGAAGTTTCCACTCATCATAAAATAGTTTCTTTAATAAAACACGCATAGATTCAACTATCTTGGAGAGAATAAAATAATGGCTATCGGAAGAAGCAAAGTTACTGTCGTCGGCGCTGGAAATGTCGGTGCGACGGCGGCCCATTGGATCGCGAGCAAGGAGCTGGCGGATGTCGTTTTGGTTGATATCGTCGAGGGCACGCCGCAAGGCAAATGTTTGGATCTCGCCCAGGCTGCACCGATCGACGGATTTGACGTAAAGCTCGTCGGTGCAAATAGTTACGAGGAAACCGCAAGCTCGGATGTCGTTATCATCACCGCCGGTTTGCCGCGTAAGCCGGGCATGAGCCGCGACGACTTGCTCAAAACAAACTCGGATATCGTTGGCTCCGTTACCGATCAGGTCGCCAAATATTCGCCAAACTCGATCATCATCGTCGTCTCAAACCCGCTCGATGCAATGGCACAGGTCGCTTTCCGCCGTTCGGGTTTCCCTAAGAATCGAGTTATGGGGATGGCAGGCGTACTCGACAGCGCGCGTATGCGTTGCTTCGTCGCCGAGGAACTCGATGTCTCGGTCGAGAATGTCACTTGCTTTGTTCTCGGTGGCCACGGCGACACGATGGTGCCTCTGCCAAGATATTCGACGGTCGCCGGTATCCCGATCACGGAGTTGATCGCAAAGGACAAGCTTGACGCCATCATCACACGCACCGCCAATGGCGGCGCCGAGATCGTCGGATTGCTCAAGACCGGCAGCGCATACTACGCCCCCAGTCTTGGTGCGGTCGAGATGACCGAGGCCATCCTGAAGGACAAGAAGAAAATTCTTCCGTGTGCCGTCTTCCTCGAAGGCGAATACGGTGTGAGCAATCTTTTCGTCGGTGTCCCGGTCAAGCTCGGCAGAAATGGTATCGAGCAGATCATCGAGATCAGCCTCACCAATGACGAACGCACTGCCCTGCACAAGAGCGCCGCTGCGGTCCAGGAACTGGTCGATATTCTCAACGTCTGAGATTTGTAGGAAGCGGGAGCGTCGTTGGCCGATCATCAGACTGCGGGATTATTTGAGTAGGCTTACGACCTCAAGATACTTTTTCGAAAAAAGGAGAAAACAGATGGAACGCAAGACCGCAGATGAGTATCCGCAGGAGCTATTGGATCTTTTTCATGAATACCAGCACGGCGATATGGACCGGCGGTCGTTCATGGCCGGCATTGGGAAGTTTGCGGTCGGCGGCCTGACGGCCGTGGCCATCTTTGACAGCCTGCAGCCGAACTACGCCTGGGCGCAGACTGTGCCAAAGGACGACAAAGATATCAAGGTCGGTTACGAGACCGTCGAATCTCCGGCCGGTAACGGCACGATCAAAGGCTATCTCGCCCGTCCTGCCAAAGGCAAAAAGTTCGCCAGCGTACTCGTCATCCACGAAAATCGCGGCCTCAACCCGTATATCGAAGACGTCGCCCGACGCCTCGCAAAGGCCGGTTACATGGCCTTTGCTCCAGACGGCCTTACCTCGGTCGGCGGCTATCCCGGCGATGACCAGAAAGGCGGAGCTGCATTTCGCACAGTGGACGGCAAGAAGATGACCGAGGATTTCGTTGCTGCTGCACTGTGGCTCAAGAAGCGTTCGGACAGCACCGGCAAGCTCGGAGCCGTCGGCTTCTGCTTCGGCGGAGGAATGGTCAACACGCTCGCGTACCGGCTCGGCAAAGACCTCAACGCCGGTGTACCGTTCTACGGCCGCCAGGCCCCCGTCGCCGAAGTGCCTAAGATCATGGCCCCGCTGATGTTCCAGTACGCAGGCAACGACCAAGGTGTAAATGCCGGCATCGCCGCCTACGAGGCCGCCCTAAAAGAAAACAAAAAGACCTTCGAAAGCTTCACCTATGAAGCCAAACAACACGGCTTCCACAACGACACCACCCCTAGGTACGACGCCGAGGCAGCGAAGCTAGCATGGGAACGTACGCTCGCACATTTTAAGAAGAATCTTAAGTGACCGGTGCATTTGTTGTCCGAGGTTTTTGCATCGTCAAACTTGCGGGTCTGACCCAGGGACCGCGGCTTCCGACAACAATGGCAATGCCGAGAGCAACGACGATCAGAACCGCCGCGACTAGGAAAGTGATTCGCATTCCGGCAGCGATTGCCTCGGGATTCGCGGCGGTTATGTCCGTCGTAGCCGATACGAAAGCAAATACGGCTCCCATTACCGACACTCCTGTAATGAGTCCGAGATTACGCGACAAGCTAAGCATGCCGGAAATGACGCCCCGTTGGTCAGGCCGAGTTTCTTTCATGATTGCGGTATTGTTGGCCGCCTGGAACAATGCATAGCTTGAGGTCATGAGCACTATCGGGCCTACATACCCAGCGACGCCGAAACTCGCGGGCACAATCGATATAACTAAAGTGCCAACAGCAATTCCGGTGAGCCCAATTACTGTCATGCTATGTGCGCCAAAGCGGTCCACGATACTGCCGGCCGGCAGACCCGCAAGGGCCGCAACAAGCGGACCGGATGACAACGCTAGCCCAACCAGCGCCGTTTCAAGGCCAAGTCCCTGCGAAAGATAGAACGGCCCGACCACCAGCGTTGCCATCATCACTGTCGCGACGAGCATGCTCATCGCAAGGCTCGAATTCAGCCCTCTATCGCGAAACATAGCCAAACGGATCAACGGCGACGAACTCCGCGCCTGGACGAGGACAAATAACCCGATTCCAAATGCGGCAGCCAATAATAGAACCACGTTAAGTCGACCGAAGTCGCCATTACCGATCGTCATGGCAAGGGCATAGGCGGCAAGCGTTAAACCAAGCAACAACGTACCCAGTTTGTCGAGGCCATCTCTATCGGTCTTCAATACTTTAGGGTCACCGGGCAGATACCGAAACGCGAGAAGAAAATTCAGGATACCGAGCGGCAAGTTGACCAGGAAGATCATCCTCCAACCGAGTCCAGACATCAAAATACCGCCCAGCGATGGCCCGAGAGTCGTGCCGATCGCTGACATCGTTCCGAGCAGCCCCATTGCGCTGCCGACTCTTTCTTTCGGCACCGTCTCTCCGACAAGGGCTACCGTGAGAGCCAACATTATCGCAGCCCCGACTCCCTGCAGGGTACGGGCGGCGGTCAGCAGCGGAAGTGTGGGAGCGATGCCGCAGAGCAGCGAGGCCACCGTGAACAGGCCTATTCCAGCCAGTAAGAGCCGCCGGCGGCCGATAATGTCGCCGATTCGTCCGACGCTAACGATCGCTGTCGTGATGGAAAGCAGATATGCAAGGACGATCCACTGAACCGCCTGGAAGGTAGCATTAAATTCCAGCGCCAGTGTCGGCAGGCCGACGTTTGCGATGCTCGTGTCGAGCGACGGCATCAGCATGGATAGTGAAAGGCTCGCCAATGCCCAACGAACCGACGGCGTTAGGTTGGGTGCTTCATCGTGTTTTTTAATAGTTGTCTTTACCATGAATTCAACTATGGCATCTTAATTAACATGGCGGAAGACGCATGGGTTACACTATATTAGTGTATTTAACGCTATGTATGGAGACGATCGATCTATGTCGAAACCGGATCTTAATTTACTTGTGACACTCAATGCGGTGCTAGACGAGGGGAGCGTTGTGCGTGCAGCCAAACGACTGCGGCTTAGCCCGTCGGCTATGAGCCGCTCGCTCGCCAGATTGCGAAAGACAACTGGCGATCCGCTGCTCGTCAGGGCAGGACGTGGCCTCGTACCGACGCCCCGAGCTCTGGAACTCCGCGAAAAGGTCGCTTCGCTTGTGCATGATGCTGAAACGGTTCTTCGTCCGGCGGATGAGCCCGACCTTAGAGAGCTCGTCAGGACGTTTACGCTACGGACAAGCGAGGGATTTGTTGAGAACTTTGGCCCAGACCTCATCGCCCGCGTTGGTGCCGAGGCTCCCGGCGTTCGGCTGTGCTTCATGCAGAAACAAAACAAGGAAAGCACTCATCTTCGCGATGCCAATGTCGATCTTGAAACGGGCGTCGTGGGGAACGCCATGGGGCCGGAAGTTCGTGCGAAGGCTCTGTTTCGAGACCGTTTGACAGGCGTTGTGAAAAAGGGACATTCGATAAGCAGGGGCAAGATGACTGCGAAGCGTTATGCTGCCGGCCGCCATATCAGCATCTCGCGGCGGGGTCATGCCAACGGGCCGATCGATGAGGCCTTAAGTCTGCTAGGTCTGGAGCGGGAGATCGTGACGATCGTCGGTGGCTTTTCCACAGCACTCGCACTGGCCCGGGTTTCCGACCTTATTGCCAGTGTTCCAGAACGCCATACCGGGAATCTACGTGACGGCATGCATAGTTTTCCGCTTCCCGTCGCCACTGAGGAGATCACCGTTTCATTACTCTGGCATCCGAGACTCGATGCCGATCCGGCACATCGATGGCTACGCGCCCTCGTGCTGGATACCTGTGCGGCGAACAGATGAATGGATGTGCCCCCAGACGAATTCTCCACTTGGCTAGACTTTGAACTTAAGTAGATTGACGTTCGATGGCGCATACTACTATCTGGAAATAAACTTCGCCCCTATTCCAGTAATTGGCAAGAATCATTTAATCATCGTTTGGCCGACGTAGACGGAATTGACGGACATTGAGCGTGTGTACGGATTGGGAAACTCGACGTTGTAGCCCGTTGCGGAGCCGAATACTGCTTTGAGGTGTGCAGTGACGTCATCGCTCACGGGATCGTTCGACCAGAGAGCAAAGCATCCGCCAGGCTTAATTTGACGTCGTACCGAATTGAGTCCCTCCCTGGTGTATAGAGATTCGTTTCCGGCGGCAAGAAAATGTTCGGGCGAGTGGTCGATGTCGAGGAGTACGGCGTCGAATTTTCGGTTGGGATCGTTGGCATCAAAACCAGTGCGGGCGAGGGCGAAGAAATCACCTTGGCGCAGCTCGCACCTGGCATCGTTGATGAGTAACGCCCCATTCGGGACAAGTCCGGCCTCATGCCAGTCGATCACTGCCTGAAACAGGTCGATCACGAGCAGCCGGCTCACCATATTGTTTTTCAGAGCCTCGACGGCTGTGTAACCCAATCCCAAACCACCGACCACGACATCCAGTTCGCCTTTGAGCGGCGCGAGGGCGAGGATCGCAAGTTGGCGCTCGCTCTCGGTGAAGAGGCTCGACATCAGGTACTCGTCGCCGAGCTTTACCTCGAAAACCTCCCTTTCATTCAACAACGGCTCCAGTCGGCGGCGGAGCGTTAGCTCGCCGAGCGGTGTCATCTCATAGCCGAGTTCTTCGATTTTCACTTTCAGCAGCCGCTCAACGAGGTTTCATTCAAAGTTTACGTCATAAGGCCACCGCAATGGGGATATTCTGGCAGAAAATCGTTCAGCCTGACCGAATCGGTCATTCAGCCTGACCGAATCACGCCTCGCCCGATCAATCACAAACCCCTCTAACCATAATCTTTGCAACACTTAGCCAATTGGCACGCGTTTTGTATTAGGTATTGTCGAGGGCACGTGTGTGTGTGCCAGTTAGTTCCGATCTCTTAAGGAGCAAAAAATCATGAAGATCCCATTCATTGGATTTACGACGACGAAACGATTCGCTGCAACTGCGATCCTTTCGTCAATGATATTAACAAACGTCTTTGCGGTCGAGGCGCTTCGCAGTGACACAAAAAATGTCGCTGTGATCTCAACGGTGACGGCGAAGTACACCACCGATCTTACGCAGCTTGGCCGTGAAGGACGTTTGCGTGAGAACCTAAACTTTGAGAATGAGACATCACGTCTTCTCAAGGTGTTGGGCGAAGGCAGTGTTCGTCAACCGGTCATTGTTGACAATGACAAAGAGGTTCAGGAATTGGTGGTCGAACAGGTCGCCGTGCGTATAGCAAAGGGCCAGGTTCAGGCAAATCTTGCTAACCGCACGATCCTCAAGATCGAAACCGATGCTCTCTTTTCGAATGCACGCACAGGCGAACAGGCCGCTCCGATCATCGAAGCGATCGTCAATGATGCCGTCGCCTCGAAAGGGCAGACGATCCTGTATGTGACCGAACTAACAAACTTTGTTGGCTCATCGGCCGCAAGCGCCAGACTCTTTTCGGCGGTAGCCGAAGGAAAACTCGTCATGATCGGCGGCAGCTCGGCCGCCGCTTATGACGAGCGCATAGAGTCGCAGCCCGAGATCGCCGCACACTTTGCAAGCATCGTCATCAACCGCCCTGACGTCGAAACCACGCCCTCGGTCGATGAAATAAAGGATGACAGCGAATTTCGCGGCGACAATGTCTCGCCCGACCTTCGCGAAATGATGGCGAAAGACCCGAGTGGTAAGACACGCGTTGATACGATCCTACAAGCAAAGGACGCCGATAATGCGGCACTTCGTTCGCTGCTCGCCAGCGGCCAGGCTCGTGTATCAGATCGAATTGGCACGAGCGACACGCTGGTCGTAAACCTGCCGTTATCTTCACTCAACAACCTCTCGAGTAGCGGGCTTATCAACTATATTTCTCCCGATCGCCCAACTCAGACCACGGGTCATGTTGAAGACACAACGGGGGCGGCTCAGATGCGTTACAGCTCAACGGGCGGCTGTGTCCTTACCATCACAAGCTGTGACGGGTCAGGTGTCGGCGTAGCGATCGTCGATTCAGGTATCTATGCAAACCACAATGGTTTCAAAAGCAGCGGCAATTCTTCGCGAGTTGCGGCTAGTGTAAATTTCACATCTTCAGCAACGACAAATGACGTTTATGGCCACGGAACTCATGTTGCCGGCCTTGCAGCTGGAAACTCGAATGTGAGAAGTGGGTCTTATAGAGGCGTAGCAAGAGACGCTAAGATCATCAGTGTCAAAGTGCTTGACGATGACGGCACCGGCCAAACGTCGTGGCTGCTCAACGGCTTGGACTGGATCCTCGCGAATCGCACAGCTCACAACATTCGTGTCGTCAACCTAAGTCTGGGAACATTGGCTGTCGATACGTGGACCAATGATCCATTGTCAGTCAAGGTAAAGGCACTGGTAAATGCAGGTATCGTCGTGATCGCGGCTGCCGGCAATCTCGGAAAAAACGCAAATGGTGAAAAGATCTATGGTGCGATACATTCACCGGGCAACAGCCCATACGTAATAACCGTCGGTGCAAGCAATTCCTATGGCACCGATTCACAGGCTGACGATACGGTGACGACATATAGCTCACGTGGCCCGACCCGAAGCTTTTACACGACATCAACCGGAACCAAGGTCTATGACAATCTGATCAAGCCCGATCTCGTCGCACCCGGAAACAAGCTTATTTCGCATAAGGCGCCAGACAACGAAATAGTCGAGGAAGAGCCGTCGCTTGCTCTCGATAATTCAAACAACGCCAACTCGATGATGTACCTGAGCGGAACGTCGATGTCAGCGCCGCTAGTCTCGGGTGCGGCGGCCTTGCTCCTTGAGATCAATCCTAACCTGACACCGGGAATGATCCGGATGCTCCTTCAATACTCCGCGAATCCCATGGCTGGCGCGAATACATTCGAACAAGGCGCCGGCAACCTCAATATAGACGGCGCGATGCGGTTAGCAAGATCGCTTCGGACGGATCTGAACTTTCAAAGCCTGTCGAAGGGAACCTCGACCGTACCTTTGGCCTGGACGATGCCTACGACGACATCGACGATCGGCGGATACACATTCCCCTGGGCACGGCTTGTCACAGGAAAATTCACTTACCTTACGGGACAAAATCTGGTGTCTCAATTCCAGACGGTTTACAAGCGGGAAAATTTTGTCGGCCAGGGTGTCAACTTTGGTGACGGCACGTTCACGCTCGACACGAATACATACTTCACATCAGGGCTGACGGTGCACCGGGATATCAATACCAGCAATGGCCTGGCAATGGGAGCAGGTTCGATCTTCCTTTCCTACGGTGTCCTTGAAGGTGACGGAGTACTCGTCGGAGACGGTGTACTTGTCGGCGATGGTGTGCTTGTCGGCGACGGCGTTCTTGTCGGCGATGGCGTGCTTGTAGGCGACGGTGTACTTGTGGGTGACGGTGTTCTTGTTGGCGATGGCGTACTCGTCGGTGACGGTGTACTCGTTGGCGACAGTGCCCTTGGCGATAATACGCCCTCAATGCAGTAGAAAATAACAAAAAATAAGGAGGATAAAAAAATGAACAATCAATCTACTGCCGCCAAAACCGCAATGACCCGAAATGAGATCGCACCGATCATGACGGTGGTGCCAGATCTTTCAAGCGTGGTCGAGTTCACTACAGAAGACTCAACAGAAGTGTTGGCCTTCCTGGCTATCAGGCCGGTGCATACCGTGATAATGACAAGCTTTATAAACGATAATGGTATCGTGAGCGAGCTTAACCGAGGAAAATTCGTTGGATATCGAAACTCGGACGGAATGCTCGAGGGAGTTGCCCTGATCGGACACTCGACGCTTGTTGAAGCCCGCTCGGATGAGGCTCTCAAAGCCCTTGCATTCGCCGCGCGGGCGGCCGAAACGCCGATCCACCTGCTTATGTCGAGCGGGGACCACGCAGAGACATTCTGGAAATATCTCGACGGAGGAGCAAATGAGCCAAGGCTTAAATGCACGGAAGCTCTTTTCGAGACGGCGTATCCAATTGCCGTCCAGGAATGCGATTGGAAGATCGAGACCGCTAAGATGAGCCATCTGCTGCCGATCGCCGAAGCACATGCCGAAGTCGCCTTAATGGAAAGCGGCGTCGATCCAATGCTCAAGGACCGCGACGGATTTCTCAAGCGGGTCGCACGTCGAATCGAACAAAACCGCGTATTCGTGGCTATGGACGGTGACACTGTAATCTTCAAAGCTGACATAATTGCCGAAACCGGCGATGTGATCTATCTCGAAGGAGTTTATGTGGCACCTGAATATCGTGGTCATGGCATTGGTTCCAAGTGTATGTCGTCTTTGTCGTCCAAACTGCTCGGCCGTGTCAACCACGTATGTCTATTGAGCAATGTCGAGTTTAAAGGTGCTCACAAAAGCTATCTAAAGGCTGGTTTCAGGAACACCGATCAGTGCACGACATTGTTTATTTAACAAACAATCATCACGATTCTGAATTGGATCTAGAAGGCTGGTCTCCGGCCTTCTTTTTTTGCTTCCAACATTCAAAACGTCCCTGTGGTTGACGAACGCTGGTCAAGGGTAAACAATTGAGAACAATATGTACCGTCGGCCAAAATTTTTAGAAGTGCTCCTCGAAATACGTCGCGAGATGGCCCTCGAGGCTGACTACGATGTAGATCTCTTTACGGAACTGGCCCGTTCCGGACAACGCACGTCTAAACACGAGTATTCTATTGCCGCTGAAAACGGCTCGAAAGCTGATTCATCGGTAACAGTTTTGAAATTTCCGCGACGCCATGCCGTTGCAAAAAAATAGCTTCCTCCGTCTTCGATGTTTCGATACATCATCTCATGCCTGATGATCCTCACCGTACTACTTGCTGCGGCCGGCATCTTCTTTCCTGATTATTGGATCCACAGGTATGATGAGCTGATCTCTCGGCAAGCTCGCGTTTATCGCATCGATGAAAAACTTGTCTGGAGCCTGATCTATGAGGAAACGTACTTTCGAGCCTGGAAGATCGGTTCCGCTGCCGAGGTCGGCTTGATGCAGGTGACGCCGACCGTTGCTCGCGAATGGGCGAAAGAGACGGGCTTTAAGGAATTTGAAAAACAGGCCGCTGAGAACGTCAATGAATTTCTTGCCGATCCGGAACGCAATATTCAGGCTGGCTGCTGGTATCTCGAAAAGCTTCGCGAGCCGTATCGAGGCCGTCCGGCAGAAACGGCGATGACATTGGCAGCCTACAACGCCGGTGCGAGCCGCGTCGAAGAGTGGACAAAAGATGTTGATGCGACAGCGATCGCCGAAGGTGATTTCGTTTCTCGTATTGGCATCGGCTCTACGCAAAACTACGTCACATCGATCCTCGCCCGCTACCGAGCTCAGCAAAGTATACAAAAATGAGAATCCTCGCGGCCCGCTACGTCCTGCCGATCTCGGCTCCGCCGATTGAAAATGGCGCTGTTGCCATCGATGGTGCAGTGATCGTCGCGGTCGGCTCGCGCGAACATCTGACCGCTCAGTTCCCTTCTGCCGACATCGAAGATTATGGCCTCGCCGCGATTCTGCCGGGTTTTGTAAATTGCCACTCGCATCTCGAGATCACCGGAATGCGAAACCAACTCGACGATGTTGAGCACGATTTTCGTTCTTGGCTGCTCAAGCTGAACGGCCTCCGTTCCGGGCTTTCTGACGAAGACTTAATCGCCTCAGCCGTTGCCGGTGCGGTCGAAGGTGCTCGCGCAGGCGTGACTTGCTTTGGTGATATAGGGCGAATGGGGCATGCCGGCGTAGCGGCTTTGAAACAAGTCGGACTTCGCGGAGTAGTATTTCAGGAGACCGAATTCTCGCCGGACAACAGCACTGCCGACAAAGACTTTTTGGCGCTTGCGACGAAATATGAGAGGCTCCGCGAGGAAGAGACCGACCTCATAACGATCGGCATCTCGCCGCATTCGCCGTACACCGTTGGTTCGCGTCTGTTCGAGCTGATCGCTCAGTACTCGATCCTCAACCGCGTGCCGCTCTCGATCCACGCCGCGGAATCGTCCGACGAGACCGAGCTGATGATGCATGGCACCGGACTCTTTCGCGATCTCTACGAACGCTTCGTCGTCGAATGGCACAGTCCGCACTGCACGCCGATCGAGTATCTGGAACGCCTCGGCGTCCTCTCGACCAAACCGCTGCTGGCTCATTGTATTGCGCTGTCAAAGAGCGATATTAAAAAGATCGAAGCAAATGGTGCCAAAATCGCTCACTGCCCAAAATCCAACGCCAAGTTCGGCCACGGCTACGCACCGTTCGAAGCCTTCCTCGACGCCAACATCACCGTCGGCCTGGGCAGCGACTCCGTCGCCAGCAACAACATCTGCGACCTGCTGGAAGAAGCACGCTTCGCCCTGCTGGCCGCACGCAACCGCGAAGGCTCCCATCGTTTCATCTCCGCGAAAGATGCCCTCGAAACCGCCACGCTCGGCGGCGCCAAAGCCCTCGGCCTGGACCATATCATCGGCACGCTCGACACCGGCAAACAAGCCGACATCGTTGTCATCTCACTCGACCATCCAGCGATGCAGCCGATCGGCGACATTCACGCTGCGTTGGTGTTTGCAGGAAGCTCTAGAAATGTGGTTAGTACGATCGTGAATGGGCACACGGTACAAAGTTAACTCTGTTTTTGCAGCTGTGCCGCTTTATTTGCGGAAAGGCTATGCCTTTCCGGACGATGCAAATTTCAACTGCGGCTGTGCCGCCGCCCAATGTTAAGCGGCGGCAAGCCACGAGAAAATACTCAACATCATCGGTGAAGCATAGCTTCACCGCAAATAGACGGGCAAGCCCGAAAGAGATCGCCTTTACTTCGCCACCGGAACCTCATACTCAGGCTTCGCTGCTCCGAGCAACCATTTATCGAACCACCCAACGATATGCTGCAATCTCTCGATCCGGTGCCACGGTTGGCCGGAGCGGGAGAGGTCGTGGCCTTCGTTTGGGAAGCGGACCATGACGGTCGGGACTTTGCGGTATTTTAGGGCACGGAAGAGCTCTTCGCCGCCGGCTGCGGGTGGTGTGCGCCAATCGGCCTCGCCTAGGATGAACATCATTGGCGTATTGATCTTTGCTACATGCGTGATCGCCGACCGCTCGCGAAAGCCTTCGACATCTTCGAACGGTGCCCCTTTGAACCAGCTCGGCTGAAACTGGGCAAAGTCCGCCGTGTACCACCAATTTGCCCAGTCCGAAATATCGCGTTGCGAGACAGCCGCCTTAAAGCGGTCGGTCATATGGACGGCGTGATTGGTCAGTACACCGCCGCCGCTACCGCCAGTTATGCCAAGTTTTTTCTCGTCGATATAGCCGCGTTTGATGACCTCATCGACGGCGAGCATGAGGTCTTTGTGGTCGTCACCGGGATATGCGTGTTGGATGATGTTGCCGAAATCCTGCCCGTAACTCGTTGAGCCGCGTGGGTTTGGGTAAACAACGATATAGCCTTTCGCGGCCATCCACTGAAATTCGTGATCGAAAACATAGCCGTAAGCCGCGTGCGGGCCGCCGTGAATGTTGAGGATCAACGGATACTTCTTGTTCGGGTCAAAATCCGGCGGTTTTTGCACCCACGTCTGTATCTTCTTTCCGTCAAAGCTCGTGTACCAGACATCATCAGGCTCGGTGAGGTTGAGCTTTGAAAAAAGAGCGTCATTTACTTTCGTCAACTGCTTCGACGCGCCATTTGAACGATCGAGGACATAGAGATCTGTAATTACAGTCGGCGTCGATCTGGTATAAACGATCTTGCTCGCGTCGCGGGTCGGCTGGTAAGCCATGATGGCCTGATCGCCTTTCGTCACCTCGCTCATCTTGCCGGTCGCGGCATCGAACATTCCCAGATTCGCACGGCCCTCTTTTGCGTACCGGATGATGATCGACTTTCCATCCGCCGTCCAGATCACGCCACCGCCACCGCCGGCCCTAGGAGGGGCATTGTCACCGCCGACTCCGCCGCCGATATCGAAATCAAAACCCGTCGTCAGATTCTTTGGCTGCGCATTCTGAGCAACGTCCATGACCCACAGATCGGGCTGTGTGTACGAGAGCACAGGCTTTTGCGACGCAGATGCACCAAAAGCGAATTTCTTCCCGTCGGGACTCAGGCTCAGGCCGCCGACGCCCATGTTCACCTTTGTCAACAGCGTCGGAGAGCCTCCGGCCGATGGCACCGAGTAGATCTCTGTCGTCGGGATGGAGTCATAATAGGGCTCAAACGTACGATTTGTCGTGTAATAGATCTGCGAGCCGTCGCGCGACCATACAAATCCGCCTTCGCTATAAGCTCCGCTCGTCAATTGCTTCGGCTGCGACTTTTCCTCAGGGCTTTTTGGTGCAGCAATGACCCAGAGGTGATTGGGATGGTTATTGTCGATGTAGCCGCCGCCGTCTGAGCGATAAACTGCTCGCGTGATCACTCGAACGTCGGTTTCGCGTCCATCCGCCGGTGGTGGTGCAGGCCGACCGCCGCGAGCCAGCTCCTCTGGCGTTGCCGTGTTGCCAAAGGCGATCCACTTGCCGTCCGGCGACCAGATCGGACCACCGGCTCCGCGCGGCAAACTGGTAAACGCCCACGAATCGCCGCCCGCCATCGACAACATGAACAACTGCGGTGCTGCTCCGGGAGCAGGTGTCTCAGGCGAGCGCACAAAGGCCAGAAACTTCCCGTCGGGTGACCAACGCGGGGTCGTGTCGCGACTGCCGCTCGTCATCCGACGCGGCTCTTCGCTGCCGCTGGTCGATACCGACCAGATCGACGTGTCGTAGTTGGTCCTAGCGGCGTTAACGGTGACCTTTACGAAAGCCACCATCGAGCCATCCGGCGAGACCTGCGGGTCGCCCACCCATGCGAAATCAAATAGATCTTTCTCAGAGATCGTACGTTTCTGTGCAACGGCAGCGACGCTCAAAGAAAGTACAAAAATAACGACGGACAAGCGGACAAGTGTTTTACGCATGCTCTCTCCTACATTCGGGTTTTGGTCTTTTTGTAGTCACAAGATTAACAGTTAAAGGGCCTATTTCAAAAGTATTTGCTGTAATACAACGTATTACACTTTCGCCTTAGATACGACTGTGTGACAAACGATGTCGTTTGTGTGTCGATGTCTTACAGCTTTCTCCTCGTAAATGATCGGCAACCCATTGCAAACACAGGGCTTTGAATCATTTTCTCGGAAAACTTGAATAATCGTTCCAGTGTTCCAGCGTTCCATAAATTTCCCGCACCGCTTCCCAAGTCGCCGACGGAAATGGCGCGTGAAAGATAGCACGAATTTCATCAATGGTCAATAGTTGTGTAGATGCAACGTCAAACTGATCCGAGAAACCGCGAATTACCCGTTATCTTCCATTCCGAATTTCATTCGTCTCGATCATTCAACGAGAAGAGCGGCTTCCATTTCGCGTTTGAGCGCGGCGGGCGTCCATTCGTTTCCGGCGAAGATCTTTGTCACCTTGCCGTCGGGTGAGATGACCGCAGTTCGCAGGCTGTGGTTGATCTGGGTCTTGTCGTTGGCATCGACCTTGTATTCAAGCCCAAAGAAATCAGCGATCTTGCGAACCTCGGCGTCTCTGCCGACAGCAAGCTGCCAGACGCCAAGACTTGTCGCTCCTTTGCCCATATATCCGAGACCGTAGGACTTGAGCTTTTCGGGTGTATCGTTTTCGGGGTCGAACGATATCGAGAGCAACGCGTATTTGCCCTTCGATTCCGTCACCTTATTTAGTTCGTTTGCCAGATCGCTAAAATTGGTCGACATACGAATGCAGTAATCGGCCAGCGGACACCGTGAATATATAAAGGTGATCGCGAGAGTCTTTCCTCGAAAATCCTTGAGCGAGATCTTCTTATTGTCCTGGTTGGTGAGAGAAAAATCAGGTACTTCTCTGCCGATCTGGGCAAAATTCTGATTTACCGGCGGTTCCGTCTGGCCCGGCTTTGCTGCGGCGACGATACCTACGTTTTCTAACCAGTACGGCTCTTTCGCATGGATATCCACGACGAGTTCGGCACGGATCTCGGCCCCGGGCGTAAGTTCGTTCCAAACCCAATCGGCCGGAATCGAAAAATCCATCGTCATCGCTGGCATATAGCCTTCGACCGCCTCGTGATCGATCTTCGCCTTCTTAGTGGCCTTGTCGACGGAGACGACCTTGCCTTTTAGCGGATATCGCTGAGCGTTCTCAGGCGAAGTCGAAGCTGGTTTCTGACACGAAGAAAGCAACAAGGCTGCTACAAAATAGACTAGCGTAAAAAATCTCAACATAAACACGTTCGTCGATCTGAACGACCTCTTCAATTGGTAATTGCCCATTGCTCGATTGTCAATTGGTTGAGCAAATCGTCGCAATCGTCGGGGAGCTTGGCCAACTACGACAAATTTACATTATCGCAATTCACAATGGACAATTGGCCGCCTCTCAAATCAATCATCATGAGGCTTTAAATTCTCGTCATACAAATATTTGTACATACGATAATTCGCCATCACCTTGTAAACATAGTCCTTAGTCTGCGTAAACATTATCTCGGGCACATAGCGATCCGGCAGATTCGAACGCGAGCGAGCGAGCCAGCGTTTCATATTGTCATCACCGCCATTATAGCTGGCAACGACCGCCTCGTTCTGATCGGGAAACAGCTTGAATAACCCGGCAACGTATTGAGAGCCAAATAAGATCGACGTTGACGGATGATAGAGATCGTCCTGCGAAAACCCCTTATGCCCGAGTTCGCCGGCGACCTTGGTCGAAGTGGTCGATATGAACTGCATCAGGCCGCGGGCCGCGGCATACGATTTGGCGTCGGGTTGAAACTTCGATTCCTGACGCATGATCGCCATCATCAGACGCGGATCGACGCCGCGCTCTGCCGAATATCTGGCAACCTCATCCGCGAAAACCGCCGGATAAAGCAGCCTAAGCTGTTCGCGCGGGATCAACTCGATCGGATGATCAGCCGCAACCTTTTTCCAAAGCGGCTCTACGATCGCCAGACCGAGATCGGCGCGGCCGGCACGGATAAAGAGTTCCGCCTGCGAATCCCCAAATTCATCGACAACATCGTCAAAGCAGCCGAGTTCGATCAAACGTCTGGCGGCCGGATCGGCGGCGGAAAATACTTCGCTTGATCTGGTTATCGGTAGAGTCGCATACTTTGGCATTGCTTTAGCGGCGGTTCGGATGTTCTGAAGTGCATTCGCTCGTACATCGGCCGAATCGCTTATCCGAAGCAACGACATGCCACTGGCAAATCGAGTCTCCGCATTCTTCACCGTCAGTTCATTTTTCAATGAAACTGTCTTGCCGGCGATCAGCGGTTTTGCCTCCTCGGTTGTGTCAATGGCTCGAAGCCGCTCTGTCGCACGCCAGCCATAATACTCACCGCGGCCATCGCGGATAGCGAGATACTGTTCGACCGCCTCGCGATATCGCTTTTGCTCTTCGAGAATCAGGGCTTTTAGAAAACTTACTTCGGCTGTATTCGTTCCGCCTGGGATAGTCGCTCCGCCGAGATCGGAAAACGGCTTTAGCCTTTCCAAAGCTGCGAGTGCCGGTTGCCATTCGTTGCGTGCGATGTAAATTCGAGCTTCGGTAAATATTGCGACCGCCTCTGCCGCTTTGCCCTTAAAGGCCTCAGCAGTCTTGCCGCACCATTTGAGAGCGTCCTGATCCGCTCCCTGATCACGAAGAATATCGACGATATTCAAGTACGCCCGGTCCAGTTTTTCGTCCGTCGGATACCTTTCGATAAACGTCTGATACCGGCTGATCGCTTCTTTTGATTTGCCGACGCGTCCGTATGATGCCGCTAGCTGGAGCAGCGCGTCTTTTGCGATCGGGCTCTCGCCGTAGCGTTCGAGAATGCGCTCGTACCATTTCAAGGCCTCCGCGTGATCCGCCGATTGGGCGTAACCGCGTCCGATCTGAAAGATCGCATCGGCGGCTCCTGTCGAAAACCTCGCGATTATCGCCTCATAATGCAGCCGTGCGTCGGTAAAGTCCCGGTTGAACTGATAGATATTTGCCCGGCGAAAGTGCTCGCTCTCATCCAGATCAGGAGCCTTTTTGCCTGGTGAGCCGCCATCGAGCAGATCGAGCCCTTTTGCGGCTGTCTGCGCGTGATCGTCGGCCTGGGCGGGATTCGGTGTCTCGTCGAGCAACCGCGTAAATATCTCTCGAGCCTTTTCGCGTTGTCCGCCGCGCATGAATGCGTTGCCAAGCAGGCTCTGGCGTTCGCGCGACACTGCCAATTGTCGAGGCTTATCAATGGCCGCTTTAGCTGATGCGGCATTCAACGTCGTAAGGATACGGATCGTCTCAGCGTAGTTCCCGGTTTCAAAACTGCTGCTGGCGAGTCTATGAAACGCGGCTGCCGCAAGAGGATTCTCAGGGTATAATAGCTGTAATTGTTGCAAATAGAGATGTTCGAGGAACAGGTTTCCTGTCGAACGTGCAAGAACGGATAGTTGCGCGAGCGCATACGGGCTCAAGCTCGATCCGCGGGTGACGACGCTTTGGTAATTTTGCAGAGCAACTGCGATCTGGCCGTCCGCTTCGGCCATTCGCGCCAGCAGATAGTCGTGATCGCCCGATTCAAAAGCTTTCGGGTCGGTGGCCTTTTGGTTTACTAGTAATCTTATCGCACCGCTGTTGTCGCGAGAATCGGCCAACTCGAATACTTTTCGTCTAAATTCCGTCTGTGCCTGAGGAATCCCGACACTGAATAGGGCCGCGATCATCACAAGAGCACCGAATTGACGTTTCATCACGATGATTTTAGCAAACTAGGACAAACTTCTGTAAAATCACCTTTTACAGATATGCAGGCACAAATTCTAAGCGGAAAACCGATCGCGGATGCGATCAAAGCCGAGGTCGCGGCCGAGGTCGCAGACCTTCGAGAAGTTCACGGATTTTCGCCGAGTCTCGTTGTCGTCCGGGTCGGCGAAGACCCCGCGTCGGCCGTATATGTCGGCAGCAAAGTGCGGACGGCCGAGGAACTCGGCATCATTTCAGAACATCTGCATTTCCCAGCAGACACGCCGAAGGAAAAGATCGTCGAGGTCGTCACCGAATTAAATCAGCGTAACGACGTCGATGGTATTCTCGTCCAACTGCCTCTGCCAAAACACATCGACGAACGCGGGATACTCGAACTCATCGACCCTGAAAAAGATGTCGACGGCTTTCACCCGATCAACACCGGCCGCCTCATGCAAGGCTACGAAGGCCTCGTTCCCTGTACTCCTGCAGGCGTGATCGAGATCCTGAAACGCTCCGGCATCGATATCGCCGGAAAACACGCCGTAGTTGTCGGCCGCAGCAATATCGTCGGCAAACCGATGGCGATGCTTTTGCTAAAAGAAAGCGCCACCGTGACGATCTGTCATTCACGTACCCGCGATCTACCATCGATCACAAGACAAGCGGGTATTCTTGTCGCCGCGATCGGGCGCGCCGGATTTATCCGAGCCGAGCACATCGGCCGAGGTGCGACCGTCATCGACGTCGGCATCAACAACGTCTCGGATGTCGAATTAGCCCGCGAACTATTCTCCGACGACGAGATCGAGAAGCGGCTCACCGCTATCGGAAACCGCGGCTTCACGCTCGTCGGCGACGTAAATCCTCGTGAAGCAATGGAAAAAGCCGCAAACTTCACCCCGGTCCCCGGCGGCGTCGGGCTGCTGACCGTCGCGATGCTGATGAAAAACACGGTCGTTGCGGCGAAAATCAGGAGAGAAATGTGAAAAAGTGAAAAGGTGAAAAAGCTGCGGTATCGCGGAACTCGAACTTTTTCGCTTTTCCCCTTTTTCACTTTTCCCCTTTACAACTATGAACTTTGAAGAATACCAATCCGAAGCGAGCCAAACGGCTCTTTATCCGCGGCGATTGAGCAATCTCGAGTACCCGACCCTCGGCCTCGCCGGCGAGGCGGGCGAGGTTGCCAATATCGTCAAGAAGATCCAACGCGACCACGCCGGCGTGATCACCGACGAGACACGTCTCAAACTCAAAGACGAACTAGGCGACGTCCTATGGTACATCTCCGCCTGTGCCGACGAGCTTGGCCTGACGCTGGCTGAGGTCGCTGAATATAATGTCGATAAACTCGCAAAACGTCACGGGCGATAAGGAGTTCAGAGTGCAAGCTTTAGCTTGTATCCTCGGTCCAGAAAACAAGCTGAAGCTTGCACTCTAAGCCCATGAAAAAGATCGGCCTCACAGGTTCAATCGCCGTTGGCAAGTCATTTGTTTGCGAGTGTTTTCGCGAACTGGGCTGTCATGTACTCGATGCCGATAAAACTTCGCGTGAGGTTGTCGCGAAAGGTACCGATGGCCTCGCGGAGATCGTCCGGCATTTCGGTGGCGGCGTGCGTCTGCAGAACGGTGACCTGGATCGAAAGGCAATGGGTGCGATCGTATTTGCCGACCAAGAAAAGCGTGAGCTGCTCAACTCGATAATTCATCCTCGCGTCATCGAATCGCAAAATGAGTGGATCAGGCAGCAGGAAACTGCCGACCCAAATGGCATTGCGATCGTTGACGCCGCTTTGATGATCGAATCCGGCGGTTACAAGCGCTTCGACAGGCTGATTGTTGTGTGGTGCAAACCTGATATACAATTGAGACGCTTGATGTTACGCGATAGTTTAAGCGAGGCTGAGGCGATGAAAAGGATCGGCGCACAGATGTCGCAAGACGAAAAAAAGCGTTTCGCCGACTACCTGATCGACACATCGGAGAGCTTTGAGGCCACCGTAATTTCGGTCAGGGAAATTCATAACCAACTCAGTTCACTCGCCATTTAACCGATGGCTCCTGGCTCAAACAGAATGGCTTTCCTCTGCCGCTTTGGCATCGCGATCTTTGTGATCGCCCTGTCCTCGTGCGCAGAGATACAACGCCCCACTGTTGAACCGTTTTTTGCCGTTACCGTCCCGCCACCTAAGCAGGAACTGCGTTGGAGCAATGGCAAAATGCCAAAGAGCCTCGATCCGGCACGAGCCGCTGCCGCACCCGAAACCGACCTTATTCGTGCCGTTTACGACGGCCTGACCGACCTCGACAGCAAAAATCTAAAGGCAATTCCCGGCGTTGCGGAAAAATGGGAAGCATCCGAGGACAAGCGGATCTGGACGTTTACCTTACGCAAAGATGCTCGCTGGTCAAACGGCGATCGTGTCACCGCCGCCGATTTTGTTCGTTCGTGGAAACGGCTGATAGCGATCCGCGACAAGACGGCCAATTCATTTCTTTTTCAAAACATTGCAGGAATGCAGGACAAAGACGCGTCCAGCGAACCATCCGATCTGCCGGGTGATTTCCTGCATTCGATGCCGCCCGATGGCACGCCGGAGATTTTGCCGGAGAACATTGAGCCGCTCGTGCCGCCGCGATCACAGCTCTCGGCGCAGAATGCGAATAATAGCTCAACGCTATTGCCGGTCCAAACAGAGATACTCAAACCGCAAAGGCTGCCCGCAAATAAATTCGGAGCAGAAGCATTGAATGATTCCACCTTGCGTGTGAGCCTTGTCCTTCCCGACAAGGACTTCCCAAATCTTGTTGCAAATCCGATATTCCGGCCCGTTTTTGGTGACGGCTCGATCTTTGAACGCGAACGCCTCGACCCGGCAACTGTGACCAACGGAGCTTTTCGCTTTTCGCGGATCGCCGCCGACGGCATCACGCTCGAGCGGTCGGATACTCATTGGAACCGGCAATCCGTCGCCCTCGAAAGCGTGCGGTTCGTCGCCGCGGCTTCTCCCGAAAAAGCGCTAGACGCCTACAAAAAAGGCGAGGTCGATGTGGTCACAAACGCAGCGTTCGAGCCTTTGGCACTCAAGATCCTCACGCCATACGAAGATTTTCGCCGGACGGCACACAGCGCCTTGAATTTTTATGAATTCAATACTGCCAAGGCTCCGTATTCCGACCGGCGAATCCGCGAGGCACTTGCGATCTCGATAGATCGTACAAAGCTGACCGAGGGCGACCTCGAAGGATTGATGCAGCCCGCGACAACCTTTTTCCCGATCCACGAACGCAAAAGCGAGGCTCTCGCTCTCGATGTTGCGAAAGCAAAACAGCTTATGGATAAGGCTGGTTATCCGGATGGCACAAACTTCCCCGCTATTCGCCTCGTCGTAAATCGTAACGACACACAGCAGCGCGTCGCCCGCTCGATCGCCCGCATGTGGAAGCAGAATCTAAACATTGAGACGAATATCGACGTAAAAGAACCATCCGAGATCGAATCGCTCAGACTGTCTGGGGATTTCGACTTGCTCCGGCGCGGCGTTGTTTTGCCGTCGAATGACGAGATCGTCAATCTGGTGTCGATATTTGGCTCTGCAAAAAAGATCGTTGGATTGCCGGCCGAAACCAAGCCATCAGTTGCTGATGACCCGGCTCAAAGCCCTGTTCGCGGAGGCCCTTTTGATGACACCAAGCCCGACGATCCCGTCGGCGGTCAGACACTCGTGAACGAATCAGAGGTCTTAACCGAGGAAGACGTGATCTTTGACCTGCGGGCGATACCGCTTTACTTCCCGACATCGTATGCCCTGATCAAGCCATACGTTCGCGGATTCGAAATGAACGGGCTCGACGCACCGTCGTTAAAGGAGATAAGCATTGACAGCTCTTGGCAGCCGAGGGTGACACGCAGCGAGCAGTGACCGGCGAATGACAGGAGACAAGAATCTTATGATCAGAGTTTTTGCTGTCGTTATTATCATCGCGATCCTGGTTGCCGGATGTTCGTCGTCTTCCGGTGGTAAATATTTTGGCAAGGTCGCAGCGCCCGCCGACAATTCGATCAGATATATTACCGGCCCCGAACCCGAAACACTTGACCCGCAGCTTCCCGACGGCCAACCCGAAGCCCGGATCTTCATGGCCCTCTACGAAGGCCTGGTCGAGTACAATCCAAAAGATCAGATGCCGATCCCGGCGATCGCAAAGAGCTGGGAGGTCAATCCAAACGTCGATGAATTCATATTCCACCTTCGCGGCAATGCGAAGTGGAGCGACGGAACGCCGATAACTGCCCACGATTTCGTTTACAGCATGCATCGCGGATTTGCCCCTGAGACGATCTCACGCACATCCGCCATCGGACACTTCGTCAAGTATTCTGAGGCGTTTAATAGTGGAAGAGTCTTTGTAAAAAAAGGCGACAGGTTTGTTGTCGAAAGTGACTTGAAAGGCCCCGGTGAGGAAAAGCCGAGGGTGCAGTTTGGCCCCGAGACCGAGTTTAACAAGCTCATTCATTCTCCGACTCGGCTTGTCCTTGAGGGCGACGAAGCAAAACGTAACAAGGCAATTGCCGCCGATCCAAAGCTTGCCGGGCTGGTCGCCGGGGCTGAATTTGTAAAGGTCAAGGCCGAGGACATCGGCGTCGAGGCAATAGACGATCACACCTTGCGGCTTACACTTCGACAGACCGCTCCATTTTTTCTAAGCGCTTTGGCACATCAATTTTTCCGTCTCGTGCCGCGTCACGCGATCGAGAAACATGGCAAAGACTGGACAAAGCCCGCCAATATCGTTACAAACGGTGCATATAAACTAAAAGAGTATCGGCCTTATGACGCTCTCGTTGTTGAGAAGGACCCAAACTACTGGGACGCCGCAAACGTGCATCTGGACCGTATTGAGTTCTACGCTATTGAGGACAACTCGACCATGATGAACTTGTACAAGGCCGGTTCGGTTGACGCTTTTCTCAATCATACGGTGCCGACCTCGTGGTTGGGTGACATCAGGCAGTACAAGGACGAGTATATGAATCTCCCCGAGAATGCCACCGCGTATTACTCGGTGAATATGACCAAACCGCCCTTTGATAACGCCAAAGTTCGGCGGGCATTCCTAAACGGGCTCGACCGCGAAGCGTTGTCAAGTTTTCGCAAGCTAACGCAGCCACTCTACGGACTTGTTCCGACCGGGCTTTTTCCCGGGTATGATAAGGCGGCGCAGACCGTTGCCGAGGAGAAGCGAAAAGAGAAGGGCATCGATCCGACCGTTTGGGAAAAGCAATTCAAATTCGACCCCGACCAAGCTCGAAAACTGCTTACCGAGGCCGGGTTCCCCGTGCAGAAAAATGGTGACACCTACTCGTGCCCCGATTTTCCTATCGAAAAAGTATCGATCACTTACAACACCAACGAGAATAACAAGGCGATCGCCGAATCTATCCAGGCCCAGTGGAAGCAGAATCTTGGCGTAACAGTACCGTTAAAGCAGATGGAGTTCAAGACGTTTCTGCCGTATATGAAAGGTTTGCAGTTCGATGGATTTGCCCAATACCTCTGGTCCGGCGATTATATCGATCCGTACGCTTTCCTGACGCTTCACTACGGCGAGGGAAATGAGGGCGGCTCAGGATTTTATGATGCGAAATACGATAAGATGCTTGACGACGCTAATACCGAGCTTGACGAACAAAAACGCTACCTTAAACTGGCACAGGCGGAAGCCTATCTGATGGAGCAGGTTCCGATGATCCCGCTGACCGTCAACGCGACCAATTGGATGAAAAAGCCATACCTAAAAGGCATCTATCCAAATCCCGGAACACTCTTGCCGTGGAAATTTGCATATGTCGAACGAGACCCGGCCAAATGGGACACGGATGTAGCAAATATTATGACAAGGCCCGATGCGAAGGTCGATAAGCAAATGGAAGAGTTGATGAGAACACAGAAAACAGCGAACGAATAAACCTAAACCTAAGATGCTTGGCTTCATAGTGCGCAGATTGCTGATCATAATACCGATGGCCCTCGTCGTTGTGACGTTGACATGGGGTTTGGTCCGCATTGCGCCGGGCAATTTTTACATAACCGAGAAAAAGCTGCCGCCTGCGGTCGAGGCCAACATCCGCAAAAAATACGGCCTCGATCAGCCATGGTACCAGCAATACGGCATGATGATATCAAATATCGTTCGCGGCGATTTTGGTGATTCGGTCAAATACCAGGGCCAGTCGGTAAATGAGATCATCCGGCGGCATTTCCCGTATTCGGCGACGATCGGGCTGCTTGCTTATCTACTCGCTCTGATGATCGGACTATCCGCCGGAACGTTCGCCGCCATCAGGCAAAACTCTTCATTCGATTACAGCTCGATGTCGCTCGCGATGCTTGGATTGTCGATACCAAATTTTGTTCTGGGGCCGATCCTTGTGCTTGTATTTTCGTTCTGGTTTTTCATATTGCCGCCTGCACGTTGGGACGGAGCGTCTTCGCTGATCCTGCCGGTTTTTACTCTGGCGGCGATCTATGCGGCCTATATCGCACGTCTGACGCGAGCAGGAATGCTTGAGGTGATGCGTTCCGATTACATCCGCACCGCACGGGCCAAGGGGCTCGACGAAAAGACAATACTTTTGCGCCATGCGATACGCGGCGGGCTTATACCGGTAATTTCATTCACCGGCCCGGCACTGGCGGCGCTTCTCGCGGGCACGGTCGTTGTCGAGAAGGTTTTCGCCATTCCCGGCCTTGGCAATATATTTATCCAGTCGGTTTTGAATCGCGACGAGCCGCTTATTCTGGGCATTGTCGCTTTTTTGTCGATTCTGATCATGTTGTTTAATCTGATCGTTGATATCAGCTACGGTTTTCTGGATCCGCGGATCCGCTACGAATAGGTATGTCGGACGATGTCAAAAACATAAAAAGTGCGTCGTTGTGGCGTGATGCCTGGAGACGGCTGATCCGTAACCGGCTCGCCGTCTTTGGCATGGCTGTGCTCGCGGCGATGATCATCGCGGTAATTATCGGCCCTGCGATGATCTACTGGACGACCGGCTACACATACGATTCAATACCGGCGGATAAGGAACTCGTTCGCGCCGCTTCGCCATCTCTGGCCCACATGATGGGAACTGATGACGCGGGCCGCGACATCCTCGCACGCGTTCTACAAGGCGGACGCATTTCGCTGCTTGTCGGGCTGATCTCGACCATCGTGTCGCTCATCATCGGCGTATCATATGGCGCGATCGCGGGATTTCTTGGCGGGTACATCGACGGCATAATGATGCGGATCGTTGATATTCTCTATTCCATCCCGTACATTTTGATCGTCATCGTGTTGCTGTCGGTCTTTGGCGGCCCGAGCACGCCGGCATGGATACAGTGGCTGTCGATGCAGCTCGGCGGTGCCGGCAATCAGGCGCTGAGCCAGATATTTTTGCTGTTTTTTGCTTTGGGGCTGGTATCGTGGCTGACGATGGCCCGCGTCGTTCGCGGACAAATATTGAGCCTTAAGAATCAGGATTTCGTGCTCGCTGCCCGTGCGACCGGTGTTTCGAATTTCGGGATCATTTTCCGTCATCTGATCCCGAACGCTCTCGGCCCAGTGATAGTCTATGCAACGCTGACCGTGCCGAGTGTAATGCTCACCGAGGCGTTCCTGTCGTTCCTCGGCCTCGGCGTACAGGCGCCATTCGCCTCGTGGGGCAGTCTCGCGGCCGATGGCATCAAGAATATCGCGATATTTCCGTGGCAATTGATTTTCCCGGGCGTAACGATGGCATTAACTTTATTTTCTTTGAATTTTTTAGGCGACGGCCTGCGTGACGCCCTTGATCCGCAGACGAGGAAATTTTAGGTTCAGAGTGCAGACTTCCGTTTGTTCCCTTGCCGAAGATATTAGCTAAGCTTGCACTTACGAGACGACAAATGGCTTTTAACGACACGATCCTTTCAGTCAACAGCCTCAAGACGTACTTCGATACCGAAGACGGCCTTGTAAAAGCGGTTGACGACGTTTCGTTCGAGCTAAAAAAGGGCGAAACGCTCGGCGTCGTCGGCGAATCCGGCTCGGGCAAATCGGTGACGAGCCTGTCGGTGATGCGGCTCATCCAAGAACCGCCCGGTAAGATCGTCGGCGGTGAGATCGTGTTTGACGGTGTTGATGTACTCGGGCTTTCTCTGGATGATGTACGATCGATCCGCGGCAAACGCATCGCTATGATCTTTCAGGACCCGATGACATCGCTTAATCCGTTCCTGAAAATATCTACTCAGCTAACGGAGGTCACGCGGCTCCATCTCGGCCACACAAAACAGCAGGCGCGGGAACACGCGATCAAAATGCTCAAGATCGTCGGCATATCCGACGCTGAGGATCGCATCGACGGCTATCCGCACGAGTTCTCGGGAGGTATGCGCCAGCGTGTGATGATCGCGATGGCATTGAGCTGTGACCCCGAGTTGCTCATCGCCGACGAGCCGACAACCGCTCTCGACGTAACGATCCAGGCACAGATCCTTGAGCTGATCAAGGAACTTAAGGCAAGGATGGGCACCAGCGTAATCCTCATCACACACGATCTCGGCGTCGTCGCCGGTATGACCGACAAGATCATCGTGATGTATGCCGGCAAGGTTTTTGAACAGGCTCCAACACCTGAGTTATTCGCAACGCCGGCAAATCCGTACACAAAAGGGTTGCTCAGAAGCGTGCCCGACCCGGCACACGAACACGGCAAGGACCTGTACCAGATTCCCGGCCTGCCGCCCGACGTGGCGCATCTGCCGCCGGGATGTCCGTTCGCCGAGCGTTGCGAACGTGCCGAAGATATCTGTCGCAGCGAGTTTCCTCCGTTTGTGCAGATAAACGAGGGACACAGTTCGTTGTGCCATTTTGCAAATGAGATCTATGCGGAATCAAAGTCGGAAAGATCGTCCTCAGATGTACACGGATAAACACAGAATTTCTTTCTCTGCGTACTCAGCGATCTCTGCGTTGAAAAATAAATGGAAAATGACGCAAACCTCATCTCTATCCAGGACCTAAAGGTCCACTACCGCTCCGGCGGCGGGCTTTTTAGCGCTGCAAAAACGGTGATGGCGGTTGACGGCGTCACGCTCGATATCAAACAAGGCGAAACCCTTGGCCTCGTCGGCGAGTCGGGCTGCGGCAAATCGACGCTCGGCAAAGCGATCTTAAGACTTACCGAGCCGACGAGCGGAAAGGTCTTATACAACAGCAAGGATCTCGCACACTTGCCCAGATCCGCTATGCGTGATCAGCGAAAGCATCTGCAAATGATCTTTCAGGATCCATATGCCTCGTTAAATCCTCGGATGACCGTCGGCCAGATCATCGGCGAACCGCTGCGAACATTTCAACTTACAAACGGTTCGACGGAATCGCGGGTTCAGGAATTGATGGAAACTGTTGGCCTGAGCCGCCGATTCATCAAGCGTTATCCGCACGAATTCTCAGGCGGCCAACGCCAGCGCATTGGAATCGCTCGTGCTCTCGCCGTGGATCCCGAATTCATCGTCGCGGACGAACCTATCTCAGCCCTCGACGTCTCGATCCAGGCTCAGATAATGAACCTGATGCAGCGCCTGCAATCAGAAAAGGGATTGACGTATCTCTTTATCTCGCACGACTTACGGGCCATCCGACACCTTTCCGACCGTGTCGCCGTAATGTATCTCGGCCGGATCGTAGAGCTTGCTGACGGCAAAGAGATCTACAGCGATCCTCTGATGCCGTATACCAAGGCTCTGATCTCGGCCGTGCCCGTGCCCGACCCTGAGATCGAAGCAAAGCGGGAGCGAATTATCCTTAAAGGCGATGTCCCGTCTCCGATAAATCCACCGTCTGGCTGTCATTTTCACACACGGTGTTCATTTGCGATCGACGATTGCAAGACGATCGTTCCACATCTCGTTGAGATCAAACCTCGTCACTTTTCCTCCTGCATTCGCATCAATCCCCAACATCCGAATATCGAGGAAAATGTCTCGGCCGGTCTAGGTGCGATCGGTTCGTAGTGGACGTAATTGCCGTTGGCTTTAGCCAACGGTTACCGCTACCGTTGCCTAAAAGCAACGGCAATCTAAAGCAAAAGACAAATCTTTGAAACCACCTGTCAAGTTGGGGACAAATTAAAGAGGCCGCCCTTTCAGACGGCCTCAATTCTGGATCTAAGCCGCGGTTAGAAGCCGGTTGAAGCCGTCTTATGGTTTTCGACATCGCGGAGCGACTTTATCTTATTGTGTGCCGCGGTTACCGCCTGTGATTGCTGGCGGACCACATCAGCAATATTCTCTGGCAGAGGAGTATTCAGAGCTTCGATGTAAGCATCCTTGGCATAGTCCTCGCCTCTCTCGCATTCATTCAGGATAGCCTCTTCGCTCCGCCCGGCTACCGCAGATTTGATGTCCATCCACCCGCGATGAATCGCCCCCGACATCGAACCACCCGTTTCCGGATCTCCACCGATCGACCGGACGAGTTCTTGCAGAACGCCGGTAAAATTTGCACGTTGCTGTGACAATTCATAAAAGACGGTCTTCAGGTCCGGCCGCTCGACGTCTTCCGCAGCGGTTTTAAAGCCGTATTGCCCATCTCTGCATGTTTCTATCAATCCGTTCAGGGTTGCAATGGCGTCGGCATTCAAATCCGTTCCGGTCGAACTCACCGATGCTCCCGGAACAATGGGAATAGTAGCTTCATAGTCATTTATCATTGTGTTTACCTCCGTGAAATATTGCTATTTTGTAGATCTGACGAGCTTACGTTCTTCGTCAGAGATCTTTCTTGGTATGCTCATCAATTCGAGGATACGCCGTAATGCGAATGTGGAAAGTATGTTACCGAACATAAAACCGTCTAAACTAGATATTGTGAGTGTGGCATTCGGTAGATCAGCAATATCGTGAGTAGATTTTTAATGAAATCTAAACGTGATTAGCCGTTTCAAAAGGTAAATCAAAAACTCACGCACATCGCGTCCGACTCGCGATCGGTCGGCGTGGTGCGGATTTTTTGCATACTCTGATGGGCGTAACAAAGGATAATTCGGACAAAAAGACCTTCGACCTGCTTGCTAATGAAAACGGCGTGGCGATCGCTATCGTTGACAGCAAGATGCGAGAGGTCTATTCCGCGAATAACAATTCGATCTGCCGCAGCCTCAATCCTTCCGGCGAGCTGTCGCCCGCATGTGCCCAGTTCTGCGGCAAAGCTCTCGAAAAGGTCATCCAAACGGGCAAGATCATCCGCTACGAGTGTCACGCTGGGCTCGAGTGTAGAGCGGTTCCGGTCAAGAATCCAAACACACCGCTGGTCGCAATTGTTGGCCGCACATTCGTCAAGGCCGAGAATTACAGAAAAGCCACCGAGCGGGCGATCGCGGGAGATTGGAGCCAGCATTCGCCATCCAAATTCTTTGAGAATATCTTACTCGCGGGCTCCAACGAAGTGCTCAATAAGACGGCAAAGCAAGTTGCTCAAGTGATCGAGCAGACGAAAGCCGAGAAAAAAGCACAGGCCCCAAAACCGCCCGTCGAACCTGTTCGTAAACCGGTCGTCGAGGCTGTGCGGGAGCCTGCGGTCCCAAAGGCGAGGCCAAACCCATTACCTTTGCCAGAGGAACGTCCGGTTAGATCGACGCCTCGAGATATTTCAAATCTGGTCGAAAAATTCAACCGCGAGATCAAGCTCGAGCCGATCGCTACAGCAGAGATCCTACCGGAAAAAGAAGCTCTGCCGGTCGCTGAGACCGAGGCCGTCCGAGTCGCCGACCCTACACCACCGGTCGTTCAAAAAGAACGGCGAAGTGCACAGGCTCAAGCTTGGCGGGCGTTTTTTGGCTCTCTGCTAAAGACCGACTATCCACGAGCATCTGAATCGATCCTTGAGTTCATTGCGGCTCACTATGGCCTTTCGTCTTTGCTATGGCTTGACAAAAAAGGCGATCGGCTCGAGAACACTGTGGCATTCGGCGACATGAAGCACCGCAAGGTGCGGCTCGGCATCGCGTCCGGCGATCATCGACTCGTCGATGCGGTACAAAACGAGATCCCGCTCGAACTTGGCGAACGCGCCGGCAGTGGTAAGGGCCACCGGACAATGCACCTTTTCCCGATCGGTGTCGATGGCGAGGTCTCGGCTGCGATCGCGGTGCTGGATACGGTCGATGACGAACAAAAACGTCAGATCGTACGAATGGCCAATTCACTCGCGCCACAGCTTGAGATACTTCGACTCCGATCAGAGGTCGCCCGCCGCGAATCGCTCGCCGGCGCCGTAGAGAAATTTGGCCAGAGTCTAAAGCAGATCGATGCCGAGGGTTTCTGGCTCAGTCTTCTTCAAAACGCCGCTGAGTTCATGGGTGCCGAGCGAGCGTCCCTGCTCATCTTCAACGAAACGACCGACAAGCTCGAGGTCAAAGCAGTGGTCGGCGTTAAGGCATGGACCAAGAGCACCGAGATCGGCGGACGCATCGCACGCCTCGTGCTGGCTAAGAATCAACCGGTCGCGGTTGCCGACGTCGCCAGTACCGACCTGCCGCCGGTCGTGCCGGATCGCGGTTATCGCACACCTTCATTCCTCTGCTGCCCGATCTCTATCGGCGACCGGACTGTTGGCGTGATGAATTTTACTGACAAAGCGGACGGCGGAACGTTCGGCCGCAAAGCGGTCGACCTGTTTAATGCGATCGCCCCGCAGATCGCGGTCGCGATAGATCGAGCGTCGCTCAAGAATAAGGCCGGCCAATTCGAACAGCTCTCGGTGACCGATTCACTTACAGGGCTGCTCAATCGCCGCTACATCGAGGCCCGCCTTGCCGAGGAGATCAAGCGGTCGACGCGACACGGATTTCCGATGAGCTTTATGATGCTCGATGTCGATAATTTCAAATCGTATAACGACAGTTTTGGCCACCCGGCGGGCGACGAAGCACTAAAGCTGGTTGGACACGTGGTCCGTGAAACACTTCGCGGAGCTGACGTTGCGGCGCGTTTTGGCGGTGAGGAATTTGCCATCCTGCTCCCGCAAACGACAAGCGACGAGGCGATCGCGATCGGCGAACGCATCCGCCATAATATCGAGCACGCCAAATTTGAACACCGCCGCGTGACCGTGAGTATGGGCATCGCGAGTTGCTCGGCTCAGCTTTGCGTTTCGACCGATCTTGTGTCGGCTGCCGACAAAGCCCTATACGAGGCAAAACGCCGAGGCCGTAACCGAGTGCTGGCGTTTGAAGAGCTGGGCCTGGAATAGGCCCTAACCGAATGAAACCTCGATCGAAAACCAAAAGGATTTTGGCGGGCCTTAAAGCCCCGGAATTTGTCGGCCGTGAGGGCGAGATCGCCCGCCTTATGGCACACTGTCGCGGTGAGGGACGTTCGAATGCTTTTGTCGTTCTCGCGGCTCCGGGTGTCGGCTCGTCGGAACTTCTAAGGCAAGTCTACGACCGGCTTTTCCACGAACAGCGGGAGATAATTCCTTTCTATTTCGAGTTTCGTATCACCGACAAAACCGCTCGATCGGCCGCTCGACGCTTCCTTAGTGAATTTCTTTTACAGACAGTGGCGTTTCGACGCAATGACGCCGCGATCATAGGCTCATCACCTGAGATCGGAGAACTCGCCGAGCTTGCGATGCCGGAAGATGGCCCATGGATCGACCGGTTGGTCGAGACTCTACTCCGCGAAAATAGCGGTAACAAAGACCGCTCCTTCGTCAAGCACTGCCTCAGTTCACCGGTGCGGGCCGCATCCTTTGGTGCGAAGACATGCGTCATCATCGACGCCGCGCATGTCGCCGCCAAACTCGAAGGCGGCGAAACCATGCTCGACGATATGCGAGATATCGCAGCTAATTCGCCGATGCCCATCGTCATCAGCGGACTGCGTCGACAACTCTTTGCTGAGACGCGGTTTGAGACGATACATGTCGAGGAATTGCCATTTCGCGACCTTGGATCGATGACCGAGAAGCTCGCAGGCAGGCATTCTGTGACGTTAAACGGCCAGGCACGCGACCTGATCGCCGTCCAGATGAGCGGCAATGCAGCTCACATCGCCTCGGTCATGAGGGCGGCCAGCGGGCTGGAGTTGCTCACCTTTGAACAATTTGAGCAGTTCTACACCGACGAGATATTTGGCGGGCGGATCGGTCGGTCTCTCGATGCGATCTTTGACCGTGCGATTCCCGACCGTGAAGCTCAAATGTGCCTGTTGCGGCCGATGGCGGCGACCCTGGATGCGAGCAACGGCCGTTTGCCCGTAGCGTATTGGCGAAAGCAATCGGCCCTGAGCGAAACGGTTTTCAACACGGCGATCAGAGAGCTTCATGCGCACGAGATCGTAAATCTCTCGTCCGGTTCGATCGAGATCGACCCGGCAAACACTGTCATTTGCGATTACATCTACAGCCGCGTCCGGCTCGAGATCGATGCCGAGCCGCGTGCTCTCGCGGTCGGCGAGGCCCTCACCGCAACTATTCGCCGTGCTCCGAGATTGATGGCGCGGCATTATCGCCAAAGCTCGTCGATCGGGCTTCGCGAACTCATGCGAACATTCGACGGCCGACAGATCTCGCCCGCAGTGATCGATTACGGCCGCTTTAAAACGCAATACAAAGGTGCTGACGACGAAAAGATCCTCAAGGCCTTAAAGGAAGACAACGACCGAATGGCCCTGCCGCAGATCGTTTATTCGGCACATACTGCCGGATTTTATCCGCATCTCGCCGAATTGTGCGAGAAACAGCGTTCGGCGATCGCCATCGGCTTTGAAGACGCCAACGACAAGGTCGAAACCGCATGGATCGCCGCCGAGATCGAATCAAAGCTCGAAGCTACGGGCGAACTTGCCCAATTCTGGTGCGACCGCCTCGAAATGGCGGCCGAAACCAGCAATCTTGAAAATTACCGCGTCTGGCTCATCGCCCCCGAGGGCTTTAACGACGACGCCCTAAAGATCCTCGCCGAACGCAACGCCTACGGCTCAAGCCGCAAACAGGTCGCTTTGCTGACCAGCATTCTAAACGCGAATGTCGAAGTCGCGGCCGCGCCGTCCGGTGATGAATACGAGTTCGTCGTGCCGATGGGCGACGATACCGAGATGATCGCGGCAAACACAATCGAGGACATCGCAAAACGTCACGACTTCCCGCAAAAGGCGATCAATCAGATCAAAACCGCCGTCGTCGAGGCCTGCATCAACGCCGCCGAGCACAGCCTTAGCCCGGACAAAAAGATCTATCAAAAATTCAACGTCGATGGCGACAAACTCACCATCACCATCTCAAACCGCGGCCTACGCCTCGCCGATGCGGAAGGTCAGAACCGCCTGCGTGAGCGGGCGGCCACTTCGGATAATCCAACCGACCCTTCCAACCAACGCCGCGGCTGGGGCCTAAAACTAATGAAAGGCCTCATGGACGACGTCCGCATCGACCAAACCGACGACGGAACTCAGATCACAATGGTCAAGCTGCTCAAGACAGCCTGAGTTTCTGCCCATACTTACTTGATCTCAAAATTCTTGATCGCCGCCGAGAATCGCCGGCCTGACCCCATTTCTTCTCCGGTTGTCACCCTCGCCGGAGTCCTGATATCCACGCTGCTGGTCATGGTTCCGTCACCGCAAGCCGACGGAAGATTCCCTGTTCAATTAGAATCGCCAAAATCGCAGGCGTCACCTCGTTTTCTCTATAATCTTGCGGACTCAAAGCCCGGTGTCTAGACTAATTTCACCCCGATCTGCCATTTACTTCTGCGGGGTGCGGGACAAGAAATCAATGGCATATTCAGCATTATTCCTTAAAACCGGATCGTTAGATTTTGCGAGACGTATCGCGTTCCTGAGTCTCTCTTTGTTATCAACCACACTTAAGGCTTTACACACCTCGGTTATTTGTCGAACGAGTTTTGAATACTTTTCGTTGTTGAGATTAATTATCCCCTTGTTGTAAGCCCCCTCGATATTGTGCCCCTCGAGACCGGGAGGCTCCAGAAATATCGAGGTTTTGCCGGAATACGGTCGAAAATAATCCTTAGTTATGTCTAGCTCCAAAGTCGTAAATACCTCTTCGCTCTTCGGTATTTTTTTTAGAAATAAAAGGTATCGCGTTCCTGCGTCGTATGACGGGTCGTTCAACTTCCTTATTTCCTTGAAGATCTCGATGAAGCGAGTTGTAATTGCGTTCAAGTTCTGGTTGTTATCAAACGCTTCCTTTGAAAAAAGTAGCTCTTCGACTTGCATCACATACACGCTACCCACCACCGAATCCTCTAAATTTATGGCTTGGTTAGGCAGAAGTGGCTTCTTTGACCGTTTACCAATAACCTTCGGTTCGCCTCCCTCCGCAATTACAACATAGTCACTGTCCATAAGATACTGAAACAGGGCCGGCGGTCCATCCGGAACTACCTCCTTAAGCCGAAAACCTGTTGGTACTGACGGACCGAGGTTTACCGAAAAGGTATCGCTGGCTGCTACGTGTTTGGTCGCGTCCTGCCGGGAAAAGATATATGCCACAACGGATAAGAAAAGGAAACATCCGCTAATAATTCGAACATATTTGGTGGTTTTCATTTTTTAACCTCGTAAGTATCAGATTCATGGATGGCAATTCGCAAACGGAGGTCTACCACATGCGTGGTAATAATACTGCGGCGCAAGGGCGTCGGATATGACATAAGCAGCAGTTTCCGCTTGATCACATAACCCATTTGCCACAACACCTCTGCTGTTCACATAATTTTGAGCCGCTATGCCCAGTTTTGTAACAAACATACCATGGTCCGTATCCGTTACGTTCTGGAGGGCCGCGTAAAGACCGCTAACAGTGAAAAGCGAACCCATTAGCCCATTAGAAGCCCATTGACCAACATGAACCTGTTCGTGATTGAATACCTTAGAATAGAACTGGCTGTTCGTCGGTACAAACATCTCCACAGTTGAGGAAGTAGAGATACCCAGGGTGCCCGCGTCCACAACATGCCATCCGGAGGCATTCTGAATTACCCCCGGACCGCCGGAATATCCCGCTTGCCCAGTCGTCTCACCGCCTACTGGCCATGGTAGCTGTACCGTAAATGATTTCTGTTTGGTGATAGGATTACGTCCCGAAAAACTAACCGTAAGTTTAACGGTGTAGACACTATCGGCTGAGGCCGTACATGCACTGTTTGGATTGGCGAACCATTTTGCGGTTGCGAAAGTGCTTAAACTTGTTGCGGAACCAAAGCTCAGATTCGGATTGTTACCGGCTCCGCTAGGCGTCGTAAAACTCCATTGATACCCTGTCGGAGTTGCTCCGGAAACGGTTGAAATAAAGAAGACAGAACTTCCATCGGCTGCTTGGGAAGGAACATTAATCTCTACAAGTATCAACGGCAGCACAGTTACATCACCGTAGCCAACGAGATTTTCCGTACCGTGTCCGCATGCGCCGCAGCTGCCGCCTCCACCATCTTCGGGTGCGATGATCCTGGATTTTGAAACAGAAGCATTTTGACAGTCAGTAGTTTTGTTATCATCGGCAAGCCACGGCCTCGACTCACATGGCTCAGTGGTGTAGTGCGTTGCGGCCACCCAGCTGGCCTGAATGCCTACATTTTCTGCCGCTGAGACTGCGACTGCGTAACCGGTCTGGTTGATTTCAACAGCCGACGAATTGCTACTGCTCCATACGGCATCGCCAACCTGCTCGTCATCAACATAGTTCCCGTAAGTGTCCACGATGTCCTGCCAAGCCTCGAAGTTTTGAGTCGAACCAACCTCAAGCGATAATAATGTGGCAGGAACAACACGTCCTGAATCTGGATCAACTGTGTCTGCACATGTATTTTGACATGCATAGCTATTTACCAGTTGTTTTGTTAAATCTACCTGTTCCGAACGGCCGATAACTGCGAGATTGGCCCACTGATCGTCAATCGGAAGACTGTCCTTTCGACGAAGCGACCATTTGAGTTGACCACTTGAAACGGACAGAGGAATAGTCCTGCCCAAACTATCAGGCGTCTGCTCCTGACGGAGTTTCATCACGTCAATATTAACTGTTTCGTGCGGGGCAATCGATTTCCGACCCATGGTATACATTCCGCCGTTTTCCCAAAAGAGAGTTACCGAATAGTCTTCCTCCAAATCACTAATGTTTTTGATGTATGTTTCGGTTACAGAGGTTCCCTCAATTCTCCATGGGTATCCACCAGTCGGGCTTCGCTGGCCGAGCGGGTCCCACATCGGTATGCGAAACACATGGTCGCGATTGTTGCTTTGACTGTGTGTACCGACGATCACGCTGCCTGGCGCAGTGGTGTACGAGATCTCCAGACTTGCGACCTTGATATTCTCGTCATCGACCCGTTGCATTATCTTCTTTGTATTGAAGGCTCTAATCTCTCCCGGACTAAGATTCAATTGCGGCAGAGCAATATTGCTGCGTGTTCCATTGGCGCGGCTATATGGCACGTTGGCTGTGACGGTTGCGGATTCGGTGCCGACATTTCGGGCGACGATGACGGAATTCATTTTCTGGTTGCCGATATCCTCGATCTGAAACCCGACACCTTCGTATCTGTTAGATTTACCGCCAGCGGGATTCGCAAACTGGACGGTGTTCGAAAAGCCCTTGTTCTGCTCATAGACCAAAAGGCGCGAAAGCAAAGCTTCGTTGGAACCGCAGTGTTCAAGTGACATTGCGACAACATCGGAATTCAAATATGAATTGCTTCCCGGAAACTCATCGCGCAGGTCGAACGCGCGGGTCGAATGCGGCGGAATTGTGATCGTGCGCGGATCGCTGACATGGTGTGGCTTTTTCGCGATCGTTCCGGTTACATCTAGTGCCGTTGCGGTGGTATTCGTCAAAACTACTCTAACCTCGGCAGTGTTCGATGGCATCGACCAAACGGCTTCCTGCCGCGTCGAGTTGAATTTACCGACTTCGACCAATTTCTCTTCAAAGGTCAGACTTTTTCCGTCGTGCGTAAGATATATCTGAGCGCCAAGCACCAGATCCTTTCCCAAATGGAAGAGCTTAATATTGCCGGAGCGAAAACTATCTCCTCCAATCGCAGCCCAATCCTGCAAGTTTATGAATCTGAATGATTGTGCATCCACATAAACCGACGGAAGCACCAATTCCTGTCCGTCAGCACTATACAAAGTCGGCTGAACCTCCAACTGCGTGATGCCCTTGTTGTTAAGCAACAGCTTGGCGTCAATATTTTCGTCAATCGTATAATACGAGCCGACCAGCGTATGCGGAGCGAGATTCGGATCAGGCGTCGGGTCAGGATTTGCGGATTCAGCCGTTTCGGGCTTCGCTTCGCGAATGTCCGCCCGAGCAACAAAAAAGCCGATACTGACGGCAGACACAACTATCCCGATGGAAAGAATGATGAGAAATCGCTTGCGCAGATGCGAAAGAGAAGCTGACATTGTAACGGCCCTCCTGAGAGCGGTGGAGACGAGTACCCGATAGAAATTACAAAATTGTCACATGAGTTGTCCTTACTCTACGCCCGTCCCAGTCACCTGTAAAGGAAAATCTTTGTTACTACCGATACCTGCCTGTAAAAGATTTGCGTAAAGCTACGTTAAAGGATGAGGCAGTTGCCGGATTTGGTTGCTTTTCGGCCGCAAAAAGCGGCTATTAAGATCACTGTCTGGGAACGGCGGCATAAAAGGACGCGTTGGCATTATGTCACCGTTTTTGTGCTCTCCTATCGGCGGATCGCGACAATGTCGGCGGATCGCTGCATTATCGGCGGAATGTGACGTTATCGGCGGATCGTTGTATATTTTTTGGATCGGTTTGGGGTAGCGTTGAGGTCGTATGGACGATCTTTCGGTCAAACCGGTTGAATTTCAGCAGCGTGTCGAGGCGTGTAAGGCGCTTTATCTCGAATATCAGGGGCGGCATCATGATGAGATACAGGTTCGGATGCGTGAGCTTGGGTATGCGTCGTTTAACCGGCGTGTGCTGTATGAGCGCAATCAACGCGGCACACACACGCCCGGCTGGCCGGTTCGCTTTGGCTGGACCGGGGAAGTTCGGAGTTCTGAGTTCGGAGTTCGGAATGCCGGCAGCGCCGCATACTCC